>Ga0222716_10000015_pt1 | contig 140926 bp, 167 predicted proteins | sample C33_13DmetaG_FD_165044 | JGI IMG/M metagenome (GOLD analysis project Ga0222716, IMG submission 165044) | Estuarine water microbial communities from San Francisco Bay, California, United States - C33_13D | ecosystem: Environmental > Aquatic > Marine > Unclassified | place: USA: California... | reverse complement strand
GCACCAAGTGATGGTGATTTGTGGTGGAACTCTAGTAATGGTGGATTATATCTTTATTACAATGATGGAAGTAGTACACAATGGGTAAGTGTTAGAGGAGCAACTGGGCCTGCTGGCGCTGATGGTGCCGATGGCGCTGATGGTGTTGGTGGGGGTTCATCTGTAACAACTTCAGATACAGCACCAACAAGTCCTAATTCTGGCGATCAATGGTTTGACACCACTTCTGGTACTCTGTATGTCTACTATAACGATGGAACTAGTTCACAATGGATTGGTGTTTCTGGACCTTCTGGAGCAGATGGTGCTGATGGCGTTGATGGTGCAGATGCATCAAATCCTAGTCCTACTATAACATCAATTTCTCCAACGTCATACGATGGAACAACTGGTACAAGCATTACAATAATCGGTACAAATTTTGATATAGGTACTATAGTGTCGTTCATAGATTCTGGCGGAAATGAATATAATGCATCAACAACCTCTGTCATAACTCAAGGAGAACTTACTGCTGTGACACCTCAGGCATTTACGGCCGCAGATGGTCCGTTGGATTTGAAGGTAACAACAGGTGGCGGACAAAATACGACTACAACAGATGCAATCCAAACTGGAGGGTCTCCGATATGGACTACTGCCGCTGGACAACTTGGTTCATCATTATATAAAGATACAATTGGAGTCTCATTGCCGATTGTTGCAACTGATCCAGAAGGACAATTTGTATCATATACAGTAAACAGTGGAGCATTAGTGCCAGGCCTCAGTCTTGGTGGTGGAACAGGTTTAATCACTGGAGATGTTACGTCTGCAAGTATTACGGCAACAACAAATTATTCCTTTACTGTAAATGCCAGTGATACATCAGGAAACGCAACTCCCAGAACATTTTTTATTAATGTTTTAAATGAGTTTGGAACTTACTTCACTAGAAATTCTACATACAAGTGGACATATTCACAAAATGTTACTAGGGCATCAGAGTTATATACTGACCTAGCAGCCAATACCGATGGAGCACCTGAGTTTAGAACCAATTTATTATCAGATAATACTTCCGCTACAGGTGATGCACTAAAATATGCTTACGGTGCATATATTAAATTTAATATGTTGGTTGGCCCATCTAGTACACCTAAAACGGTTATAGGATTTGTAAATAGAAACTCATCAAATAATAATTGGTCATTATCGCCATTTGATTACGGTGACGCACCAAATATTGATAATAATTATAGAAATTTTATGTTTATCAATAGTAATTCAAGTACTAGTACAACTTCTGATTGGTCAAATACTAGTAATGGTAACGGAAGATTAATACACCTTGTCTCTGTAGATGATAATGATTGTAGTTTTATGAGGGCAGATGGAGCAGCAATTATACACGGTGGCCAAGGGGCCACTAATCAAGCAGAACCAACATATGTATATCAGCCAAATACAGACTACTCATCAAATGCGTCTAATATCACCGCCCATGCTGGAGCAACAAGCGTTCCAACTCAAGCTGCAAATTGGCCTGGTGGAGGTGCAGCAATTGGAATGCATCCTTGGTTACAACAAGTAAAAGCATCCACTTCAGCGCCGTGGGCTGGTATTTCATCTTATGATGTGACAAATAGACAAAGTAGTTATAGTGGCTATACAGGTGGCAACACCGGCACTCAAAGGTTTGCAGTAGTATCATTTATGGGAATAGGTGGAGAAGTAGTATTTGAATATTTTGGTGGCAATGTTGCTTATTATGTTTCAGTAATATTGCCAAATGGATATGTACATAGGTTTGCAAGACAAACTATAACTTCTCCTTCTAATATTCCATTAGTATTTACAAATAACCCAAACGAACGAAATAATACTATAACTTCTGTTAATGATGGATTTAGTGAAGCCATGATGCAGAAAAGTGACTCATCAACTGGTGCAATTACCTTCAATGTAAATTGGACTAATGGCACATTGGAAAATGTTACAAATATAACATTATCTACAGTGAATAAAATCCAGACTGAAGAAGATATTTATGGTGATCCTATACATCTTGTTCTTGGGAGTCCTTGGTTTCACAAATACTACAACAATTCGCCGCATGGATCCACTTTTCTTCATTCTTGGGCAGATGGAATTCCACTCTCCAATCATGAAAATTGGAAAAGTACTAACAATTATGGTAGATGGATGGGCGAAAATATTTATACATACTATAAAAGTAGTAGTCGAGTGTTGCATTATAGCAACGCGCAAGGCGGCCAACAGACAGGATTAGATTTATTTTCAATGATAGGTCCACAAAATTATGTGTACTTGGGTGATTGGGGTCATGATAATGAAGGAATGTTTGGTCAAAGTGGTATTGGCCAAGACTCGCAATTTACTTTTTCACGAACTAATATTAGACTTATTCCCTCAGATTGGTATTAAGGCAAAAAACAATAAGATGACGTATTCATACACAATTTTTTTATTAAATATATAATAAGAACTAAAGGAATTTCTATAAATGGCAATTAATTTTCCAGATAGTCCAACAAATGGCCAGGTGGCAACGGTAGGTGGCAAGAATTACACATACAATTCTACGAAGAATACTTGGACTCCGACACAGGTAACGGAAGCAGACTTATCTACTGTAGGATCTACAACAGTAGTTGCCACGCATGATTTATTGCCATCATCCCCAAGTGCCGGTGACATGGCATTAGTATCTAGTGTTAATAAGATGTATGTTTATTTTTTAAGTGGGTGGTGGTTAATGTCATCACTACAAAATGCATCTCCTAGTGGTATCACTGGAAATGCAGCAATATATGACTTGGCTGCGGATGGTACTCCAACAACAGTCACACTAAGTTCTTCTGACCCAGAAGGATTTCCAATTGTTTGGTCACATAGCGTCATCTCAGGTTCGCTTGGGGGTACAACAGTAACTAATGTTAATAATGTATTTACTATTACACCAAGCACAGACGCTGCAGACGCTGGTACTTTTACTTTAAGGTTTGCCGCATCTGATGGTCAAGGTGGTGAGTCTGGTTCACAATCTCAGTTTACATTAGATTTTGTATTTATAGTTGCAAATAGTAGATATACTACTCTGTTAGCGACAGCAACTGGTACGTCAGACAACAACAACATTACTGATACATCTTCGAATAATCATAGCATTACCGTAAATGGCGATGCCTACGCTGGTACGTTCAGCCCTTACAGAAGTAGAGGTTATTCTACTTATTTTGAAGATACTGCTGCTAATGTATTATACGCATCTCCTTCAAGTGATTTTGCGTTTGGTACTGGTGCATTTACAATTTCGGTTTGGGTGAAATTATTACATCAATATCTCGGAACTATATTTGATACCAATGATGGTATTAATCCTGGCGTCATGATGTCAGTAAATAATATTACTTTTTATACCTATTCAAATACTTGGTTAAGTAGTACGTCAACCTCAAGTCAAGATGTTTGGCAACATTTCTGTTGGACTCGTGATGGATCAGGTAATAATAAAGTATTCGTTAATGGTACACAAGCTACAACTTTTACAGATAGTACTAATTACACTTCACAAAATTTCAAAATGGGCGAGGAACAAAACGGTACTAGTGACTTAAAGGCTTATATAAAAGACTTACATATAGTAAAAGGTTATGCATATGAACCAGATTCAACGTATGCCGATGGTGCTGCCGAACCTACAACTGGAACTGTGTTTTTGGGTTGCGGATTACCTTATCATGGAGATAAAAGTTCTTCTCCTAAAACACTTACAATAGCAAATTCTGGTATATCTATAGTTAATGATACACCACACGACTACATAGAATACTCAGTAACTGATCACGGTGGGTCCATAGTGATAAACAGCACAAGTGCTTGGGTGCAGTCTACAGTAACAGCTCCATCGTCTGGAAGTTTTGCGGTTGAATGTTGGGTGTATTGGGATGAATTTCCAAACACTTCTAATGGCAACAACCAGTCTATAATTTCCTTCAAAGGTTCAGACAATTATGACGGCGTAAGGCTGATGTACCAAAACCCCTCAGCTGGCGGATTTGCTGTTTATGCAAACGACTCTTGGTTTATGACACCATCAAGCAATAAGGCGCTACAGGTAAAAACTTGGTATCATGCAGCTATTACTTATGATGGTACAAATCTACGATTATTTGTGAACGGATCTTTACAAAATACTGAAGCATTTAGTACTAATCTCACTAATGCCGATCTTCGTATAGGTAATGATGGGTGGTGGCGCATGGGCCTTGGCAAAGTATCCGATGTTAGGTACACCAGAGGATCTGCTGTTTACACTTCAAGCTTCACTCCACCAACTGCCCCTCTATCTTCAACTGGCACAGAACTACATATCAAAGGCACTGACGCTTCTATTATAGATAAATCTCAAGGCGCTAACTTAAAGCTGGTAGGTAATACTACTGGATCAACTACTCAGGCTAAGTTTGCTAGTACTAAGTCAATGTATTTTGATGCTTCTGGAGATTATATTTCTATTTCAGATGATGAAGCATATGGTTTTGGTACAGGTGATTGGACAATCGAGACTTGGCTGTATTGCACAAAAACTGGTGGGTTTAACGCAATATTTGACACACGAGTTGGTGCGGGTACTGAGACAGGTAGTTTTGGCCTTGGTATGTATAATACTGGACGAGTTCAAATGTTCTCAGGTGGGATATTTTACTACCCAACCGACACTTTAAGTTTTAATACTTGGCAACATTTGGCTATAGTTAAAAACTCTGGAACAACTACAATGTACTTTAACGGTACAGCCGCAAGTTCAACGTATTCAGACTCTAGAAATTATGGATCAAGTCAACCTGTTCAGATTGGCAAGGATGATACAACTTCAAATTACTTTGGGGGGTATATGCAAGACTTCCGTATCACTAAAGGTTTAGCAAGATACACCGCAAACTTTACACCACCAACTGCTTCATTAGAAGGATAATATAAAGATGGCAATTAATTTTCCAGATAGTCCAAGTGATGGGGATACTCACGAAGGATATGCGTATAATGCTACGACAGGTACGTGGGAAATCACTGTTGCGCCTATTAATGGTCCTATTACTGGTCATGTATTACCAGATACAACATTAACATACGATTTAGGTTCTGCAGATAAGAAATTTAGAGATATCTATCTATCATCTGGTACAATTTATCTTGGAGATGAAAATTTATCAATTACAGATGGTCAACTTACAAGTTCTGCATCTATTGCTTCACCAGATTTAGATGTATCACTAATTCCAGAAAATATGGAATTGGTTGTGAATGCAAACGAAGGTGGCCATGGAATGAATTGGTTTTGGACTTGGGGAGAAACTTTGTTATATGGTAGAGGTTCAGTTACAAATTCAAGTTCAGAAACGGAAGTACCACTCTATAGAGAAGGAACATATACCTTTGTAAACTTTGCATATACACAATATGGAGATATGACACAGACACATGCCGGTTATTTAAAATCAGTTTTAGGAGCGGGTACAGATAATATAATTCCAGGCGTAACAAGCACTACAGAAGATCGTTTTAATTCGGTGGCTGGCGGAAACACACAGGTGCAGAAACATGTATGGACTATTCCATCCGATTTTTCAGCATCTGATATCACCTTAGTTGCGCCATCTATTTCTATGAATGTTTCTACAAATTCTGGTGCATATGATATAGATATTGTCCATGGTACAGATATTGAAGCAGTTTATCGTGGCGGAACTTATACGTTTAATTTAAATGTTACAGGACATCCATTTTATTTAACAACAGATGATGGCACAAACTGGACACAAGGTGGTTATGTTGGAGAATATACAAACGGTGTCTCTGGGTCTAGAACAGAAGTCGGCACTCTCACGTTTACAGTTCCCAATGATGCTCCTGATACACTATATTATCAGTGTGCAAATCATAGCGGAATGAAAGGTACAATTCATGTAAAAGATTTAGAAGTTGATGTGTTGGGTGACGCAGACAATTCTATTAGGATTTACTTTCAACACACACAATTTGGACATAAGACATCGTTTTTGATCAAAGACAAGCCAGTAATACCAACTACTGCATGTTTAATGTATGATGGAACAAAATTTGTACCAACTCATATGAATGACTATCTTAATTCTCATGCAGAAGTTGAAACAAAAATAGGACAAATTGCCCAAACGAGTGTTACTAGTGTAAATTATAATAATTTAACAAATTTACCAACATTGTCTACCGTGGCCACTTCTAATGATTTTAATGATTTGACAAACAAACCAACAGTACCCACAGATATAAACGAACTCTCTGATGGTTCTGGATTATTAACTGGTGGTGGTGTTGGATTGGGTGTCGTTAGTCTTGTACAGGAAGGCGAACTTTTAGTAACAACAGGAACTAAAAGATGGTATGCCCCAAGAAATATTGTGGTAAATAAAATAATTGCAAGGGTTGATACAGTTGCAGCTGGAAGTAGTATAAATATAACAATAAACAAAGTTTCTGGTGGAGCGACTACTACTAAAACAATGTCCATTGCTGCTGGTTCAACAAAACAAGAAGATACAAATCCAAGTTTTTCGTTGAATGCAGATGATTATATGACATTGGATATCACACAAGTCGGTAGTGGTACGGCCGGAGAAAATTTAAGAGTTACATTTACATATTCATAGGGGAATAAAATGCCTATTACAGACGAAACAATAGTTGCAGATTTAAAATCTAAATATCAATTACCAGTAGATGAAGATGGTAATATGGAAACACTAACAGTGTATCGTTCTGCAACTGCAACCAACGATCAAATATCAAGAGAATATCTTTTTGGTGAAGATGACACTGATACTCAGTTGTTCGGTGGATTACATAACGGACAACAAGAGATTGTAATCTTAGGATCACATTCATTAATAGATGCTGATAGTGTCTGGACAGAATTTACAGGAGAATAAAGAAATGTACGCAAAATTAGTCTCAAGTGGAAATAGCAGTGGCACTGGTACTCTCGCGGCAATAAATAACATCAGAAGTGTTCTGTCGGGAACCATTACTGATGCTAATAGTTTAGATTCGAATGGACACAATCCTGGCCAGTCTTTTATTACAGGTTCTATGCCAAGTACAGGAATTTATTCTATTGGTGGCCTATCTGGCGGTACGACTAGTTATAATGGTTCCGGCAATTTCAGCATGACAAAACATCATTATGCAAAAGGTCAAACTGCTGGATACACGCCTTCAAGAAAAATTAAATTGATTGTCAATAGAGATTACAGTTGGAGATTTACAGTATATGATTCTTCTAGTGGCAATGGACACCCACACTCAAATGATAATCATTTTTGGACTTCTGAAACCAGCACATCATATAGAAGGACACAGATTCCTCCTTATGACCAGCAAATGCCAAGTAAGTGGGATGAAATGCACATTATTATGAATGATACAACTTTTGCGTTTCAATTAATTACAAATGGTACTGATTCTCAAAAAGATTATGCAACTTTTGTAGAGTGCGATTTAGAATATATGCCTTCTATCGATAATCATGCATATTCTGGAAATTCTAGATATTGTCCTAGTATTCAATTTTATACTATTGTATATGATCAAATGCATAAGGCTGATGGAGTTGCTGCGCAGACAGGTACATATGGATTTTATTATGGAATTCATAATTCACAATACTTGAGTATGGACGGAACATATAGAAACACTGAGCATGGTTCAAATTCAAATTATCATTATGGCGACCAAGATGCACAATATACCAATTATCCTACAATGTGGCCGCTTGGTAGATCGAGAATGTATAAACATCCTATAGATGGCGGTCAATTTGGATATCCATTGGTGCCGATGCAATATAAAGGACACTTTGATGATGAAGATGATAATGGAGATCCAAGATATGGTAGATTGATGAATTGGTATCGAACCACAGACGATATTGGATTTAGTGGAGATGTATTAACAGAAAATTCAACAAATTACAGAATTTTTAGAACTCATAAATGCGGAAAAAACAATAGACTCGATGCTGGAAATGATTACAATGCATGTTATGCTTTCCCAGAAGATAACGTACCGTTCTGATGTCTACTGCAACCGAAATAGCAGCCGCAGGAGTTTTTAAGATTGCAAATGTTTCCAAATCTGGAACAGAGATTGGAAGTACATCTGCATTTAAACTCTCATTAAGATCTTTAAGTGCGATTAATATTGGATTTAAACCCAGTGAGGGTGTTGTATCGAATACTGACCCACAAACATGGACAGATAGTTAAGAGGAATAAAAAATGGCAATAGATTTTCCAAGCAGTCCTACAGATGGACAAGAAGTTTCAATCACAGGACGTACTTTTAGATACTCCGCAGTTACAGGTGTTTGGAGAGTTTTGACAGGCACAGTAAGTAACGATATTTCTGAACTTGCAGACAGTACTGGACTATTAGGTTCTGGTGGTGCTACTGTCTATGCAGATATGGCAGCACTAATAGCCGCTACTGGAATGTCTAATGGAGATCAGGCATATGTCACAACAACTAACGATTTCTATCTGTATAATGGTGGTTGGTTTCTAATTGCAACTGGCGTAAATAATCCACCAAGTGCGATCTCTGGTGTTGATGTTAATTATAATCTTGCAAAAGACGGAACTGCAACTGTCATTACAGCAATATCAACAGACCCAGAAGGATTTCCTTTAACATGGAGTTATGCAGTCACAACTGGTACTCTTGGAACAACAGCAACTGTATCTCAAACAAATAATGTATTTACTATTACACCAAGTACTACAGAGGCGGATGCTGGAGAATTTTCTATCACATTTTCGGCAACTGATGGTGTAAACACAATAAGTGCAGTATCATCTTTTGTACTTTCGTTTTCAGAAGATAATTATTTTATCGACCCTAGAGATTATGGTATGTCTACTGGAACTTTTTCTGGTGTTGGTGCAAATTCTAATGATGAAAACCTCTATGTTTTGGGATATAGTGGAGACCAAAGAGTTTATAAATGGGAATTGGGAACACCAAAAGAACTAGCATCAATACCTAGTACCTATACTCAGAGGGCAGGTATATCCAACGCCACACCTTCTGGATTTTATATGAACCGAGCTGGGGATCGATATTATTACTGTAGTTATGGTACTGTTTATCAAGTTAGTTTATCGACTCCAAACGATTTAACTACTGGTTATCTTTATCAAAACGGTTCCACATATAGTGGACAGGCATTTAATAATAGTGGACTTATTTTCGGCGCCACTTGGAGTCATACAGGAGATAGACTTTATATTAGTGAAACAAATACCAATCAAATACATGAACATCCTGTAAATCTTGTCGGTGGATCGCCTTTTGATTTGTATTATGTCCAGAACCGTACCAATTCATTTAATCCTAATAATATTACTTATGCTTATGGGATGGGATGGAGTTCTAATGGAATGAAATTTTGGTGTGGGGAAAATAGATATATCCGCGAATATTCCGCAGTTTCTGCATATTCATTATCGGGCATGAATGCAACCCCAAGCGCAACATTTGACACACAAAATTTAAATAATAATGTTAATAATTATACAGCAAACAATATTAATAATCCAGAGATCAGAGGTATACACGCATCGGATGACGGAAATACATTGTATTTAAACCTCAGAGGCGTTGGCGTTTTCAAACTTACTATGGTAACTCAAAATACAATCGCAGATGGTTTTGTATTTTAATTAATAAAGAGGATTAAGTTATGGCATCAGTATTCAATGCATTTATTGCATATCAGTTTTTAAAAACCCTCACTAACAAGTGGGATCAGATGGAAGCATATAAACTGGGCATTATTGATAAAAATGGTAAACAGTTAAAAAAGACTGCAGAATTAGAAACTGCAAAAGAAAAACAAGCTTATACAATTTTTCATAGATTGGTATTCAATCTAAAGAGAGTTTTAGAAAAATTTCCATTTGGAAAGTCTCGAATTGCATCATATAGTGCAGCCTTTGCATTATTGAAAGAGAGTAGAGATGATTTTTCTGACGATGAGTATGAGTTGATGGAATCTATGTTGATGGATTATATTAATTTGCAGGAAAGTACTTTAAGTGACTCTTACTTTGAATCTGTAGAATTGGTAGAAGGTGTTGCAGTTCCTAAAAAAACTTATCAACACGCAGTCAATGCACTTAAAAGTGTTGTAGATAGAAAAATGAAAGAGGCAGGAAAACGTGGACTGAAACATTCGGTGGGTTACTATTCTGCAATGGTTGCAAAAACCTACTCAGGTGTAAATAGTAGAGAACTTGAAAGAATGTTTAAATCTGCACATCCACAACTTGCAAAGGAATGTGTAGAAGAAGAAATGTCAGAAGAAATTGTCAACGCAGTTGGCACAGGTGCAAATGTTGCCGGTTTAACAGGTGTACCATCTAAGTTTGCAGGGATGAAAGTATTTCCTATTAAAACTCAGACATATGTTGGATTGATGAAGGGTAAGAAAAAGTATGCCCGATGGAAAAAATATATGGAAACTCAGGAGGCAACTCCTATCAGAGAATACATAAAAAAGAGACCAAAAGAAAAAGTAGTCCTAATGGATCAATCTTCTGGTACAATGATGATTTTACATAGACACAACGAGATTTAAATATGTTTTCTACAATTAAAATTTTAGCAGTGGTACTCCCGCTCCTTGCATTGGGCGGTGGTTTGTGGTATACTGATAACTTGAAAGAAGAAATTAAGTTATTAGAGGAAAATCAGGTAAAATTAAATAGTGCTGTAGATAGTAAAAATGCAGAAATAGAAAGACTCAATCAAAACGTTGAAGAAGTTTTATCTGTCAATGTGAGATTAAGTGAAGAAAGAGAAAAACTATCAAATTCGGTTGACGTATTGCGTGATAAGTTAAGCGAACATGATTTGGGATACCTTGCAGAGAACAAGCCAGGGTTGATTGAAAAAATTATAAATAAAGATATAGAGAAAACTTTGAAAAATGATGTAATTGAAATTATGAGAATTGAAAATGACTAAATATCTTCTAATAGTATTAGTATTTCTTGGATTGACTGCATGTAGTAGTATTCAAGAAAAGGTTGTGACTGAAGAGGTTTACGTGGAAAAAATTCCACTCAACTTACAGATGCCTAAATCGTTTGAATGGAAAGACTTTGAAGTAATTGTAGTAACTGAAGAAAATTTTGATGATGTAATACAAGAATTGAAAGTTGATGGTAAGAGTTTGGCACTATTTGCATTTGATACCGATTCTTATGAGGCACTGACTCTCAATGTGACAGAAATGAAACGTTACATGAGTGAGCAAAAAGTTATAATATTAGAATATAAAAATTACTACGAAAATAAAGATAAGTAGATATGGACAAAACAGATATTGTAACAGATAATAAAGAAAAGGCTCACGCATTGGAAACACGTATTCAAACCGTTGCGATGGTTCTTATAGTTGGATTTTTATCTTGGGTTGGCACTGGTTTAGTTGACGTAAAGGTAGGATTGGCTCAAGTACTATCAGAAAGTGTATCACTAAGAGATACATTAAATAGACAATCCATTCGTATCAATGATCTAGAAAGAGAGATTGGTGATATGAGCAAGGAAATGGGCAATTTTGTCACTAGAGAAGAATTGCGCGAATCTTTAAGAGATTTACCACCAAACTAATTTAATAATCTATTGACATTGTATACCTTTTAGGTTATAGTAGTACTTAAATCATGAGGTATAAATGCAACACATAGATAAAATCTATATATCCCGACTCGGCGCAAAGTTAGAAAGATTTACTGAAAAAAGATCAAATCTATTTAACTGTAAATGTCCTTTGTGTGGAGACTCAAAGAAAAAGTCATACAAAGCGAGGGGATTCATATACATTCGTAAAAGTAATTTTAACTACATGTGTCATAACTGTGGTGCAAGTATGTCTTTGTCTGCTTTCATGAAACAGATTGATCCTGAGTTGCATAAAGAATATGTTCTAGAAAAGTGGAAATCTGGACAAACCGGCAGTAGAAAGAATATTGCTACTCCAGAGTTTAAATTTGATGCACCAACTTTCACCAAATCAAAAGTTTGTGATTTTAGTCTAGGTACTAAAGTTGTAGACTTACCAGATAACCATCCAGCAAAAATTTATTGTATAGAAAGAAAGATACCCAAACTCGACTTACTGTATTATACTAAAGAATTTAAATCTATGGTATCAGAGTTAACTAATGGATATGATAATCTAATTGAAGAAGAAAGACTTGTAATACCATTCTTTGACACAGAATGTAATGTTTTCGCATTACAGGGTAGAGCCCTTAAACAAAGTGGTATGAGATATATCACCATTAAAATAGATGAAGAAAAAACAAAGATTTACGGTCTAGAAAGATTAGACCCAACAAAAACTGTATATGTGGTAGAAGGCCCTTTGGACTCACTGTTCTTAGAAAACTCTATTGCAATGGCAGGGGCAGATGTTGATTTGCAATACTTTTCAGAGTGGAAAGATGTTGTGTTCATTCTTGATAATGAACCAAGAAACAAACAAATTGTGGATAAGTATGTAAAATTAATTGATGCTGGATTTAAGGTCATGGTATGGCCAGAAAAAATAAAAGAAAAAGATTTGAATGACATTATACTGTCTGGAATCGACACTTCTGAACTGAAACAGATTATAAGTAAAAATACCACTTATGGTCTACAAGCAAAATTGAGAGTCAACAGTTGGAAAAGATGTTGATATCACTCAAATAAACAAATACAACAATATAACAAAAGGGTAAACGGATGTTGAAAGTAGTTAATACTAGCAAGGAAACTGATGTTCGCTCTGTGATGGCACAGGCGAAATTTTACGAATCATATTCCCGATGGAATGATGATAAAGATAGATACGAAACTTGGGAAGAATCTGTTGCGAGAGTAATGGATATGCATAGAGGATATTATAAAGAAATCATGAATCCAGAATTAGGATTATTGATTGATGAAGCTGAAAATCTTTATAAATTGAAATATGCATTGGGTGCCCAACGAGCTTTACAATTTGGTGGAGATCAATTACTGAAACATCAGATGAGAATGTATAATTGTACATCTTCGTATGCAGATAGACCTGCATTCTTTAATGAACTTTTTTATGTTCTTTTGTGTGGTGCTGGTGCTGGATTTTCAGTACAAAAACATCATGTAGATAGATTACCGAATATTGCAGAAAGAAAAAAACAGGCAAAAGGTTGGAACGTAGAAGATTCAATCGAAGGATGGGCAGATTCACTTGGTGTTCTCATGTCATCATATTTCGTGGGTGGTGGTACGCATCCAGATTTTGAAGGTCGTAAAGTATATTTCGATCTGTCTCAAGTAAGACCAAAAGGTGCAGAAATTAGTGGAGGGTTTAAGGCGCCTGGACCAGAACCACTACGCAAATCCTTGGACAAAATTGAACATATGTTGCAAGGACTAGTACTCTCTGGCGTTACTAGGCTAAGTCCTATTCATGTGTATGACATTTGTATGCACGCTGCTGATGCTGTCCTTGCTGGGGGTGTTAGACGTAGTGCTACGATATGTTTATTCTCACCAGACGATGAGGAAATGTTGACTGCAAAAACAGGTAATTGGTTTATAGACAATCCGCAACGTGGTAGATCAAATAACTCTGCTGTAATTGTACGAGATGAAATTACAAAAGAAGAATTTTCTAACGCAATGAAATCTATTAAGGAGTTTGGAGAGCCAGGATTTTACTTTGTGGAATCTAAAGAACATACTACAAACCCATGTGTTGAGATTGGTATGTATCCACAGATTGACGGCGAGTCTGGTTGGCAGGGATGTAATCTAACAGAAATTAATGGTGCAAAATGCACAACTAAAGAAGAGTTCTTTAAGGCATGTCGTGCCGGTGCTATTATGGGTACATTACAGGCAGGATATACAAACTTTAAATATTTGTCTGAATCTTCAACGAAAATTTTTCAGAGAGAAGCCTTATTGGGTGTTTCTGTAACTGGTTGGATGAACAATCCAGATATCCTATTAGATTCAGAAATTCAAATCGAAGGTGCGAATATTGTAAAACAAGTAAATAAGGAAGTTGCAGAGTTACTTAATATTAATGCTGCAGCTCGTACAACTTGTGTAAAACCATCTGGTAATGCTTCCGTACTCTTAGAAACTGCTTCTGGTATTCATGCCGAACATTCTCCAAGATACCTTAGACACGTACAGATGAATAAAGAGGCAGAAGTTGCAAACTTGATTGCCGAAACTAACCCATACATGGTAGAAGAGTCTGTATGGTCAACCAATCGTACCGATTATTGTATTGCATTTCCTGTAATTTCACCAAAAGGTTCTTTATATAAAGAAGATTTATTTGGTGTGGATTTACTTGAAAAAGTACAACTAGTACAACAAAATTGGGTAGAGGCCGGCACAAATGAACATTTGTGTGCAGACTCAACATTGAGACATAATGTATCAAATACTGTAACAGTACCAGAACATATGTGGGGTCAAGTTGAAGGTTATCTCTTTGCAAATAAAAACTACTTTGCAGGGGTATCATTCTTGTCTGGATCTGGTGATAAAGATTTCAATCAAGCTCCAATGACTGAAGTGTTAACCGAAGAACAGATTGTCGCAAAACATGGACGTGCTTCTATGTTTGCTGCAGGGTTGATTGTTGACACCAGAAAGGGATTTACCGACCTGTGGGAAGCAACATCTATCGCACAAATGCCACCAGAATTCCAAGGTGAGTTATCAGACTTACGTGCAGAATGGATTCGTAGATTTAATAAATTTGCAGATAATTATTTTGGTGGTGATATGAAAGACGCAGAATATTGTTTGAAAGATGTTTTCCTATTACATAAGTGGACAAAAATTCAACAAAATATTCAACCTATTGATTTTGTAAATCAATTAACAGATAAAACCTTTACAGATATTGACACGATGGGTGCGGTAGCTTGTCAGGGTGGAGCGTGTGAAATTACCTTTTAAGTAGGTTTTCAGACACCATTTTAAAATTAGTGTTCTCCTAAATAATTTCTGGTATTTGGGAGAACACAACTATGCCTAAGAATAAACAGCTGCAAGATTGTAACTATTGTGGTGTTGAATTTATTGTTAAATACGTAGACGAAGATGAAACCGTAAAATTCTGCCCCGCCTGTGGGGAGTCTCTGGATGACTATATATTAGACAGTGACTCTTATATGGATGAGGATGAAGAATGGTACGGCGAATCGGAGGAATAGACTATAGTTTAACATCACCAGCGGTGTGTACATATGTTGGTGAAGAACAAGACTTTAGTTTTGAAAAATGCAAGATATACTTTTTATCTAACAAGAAAAAACTTTCAAACTATAATTATAAAAATATAGATGGACAACAAAATCTATCGGATTTTGAGAGCGCAGAAGAACGATATGATTTCATTTCTGATTGGGCAATGGACATTCTTATTACGGACGAAATTGACACTATTGCATTAGAAGATTATAGTTATGGTTCTACAGGAAAAGTATTTCATATCGCAGAAAATGCTGGACTTCTAAAATGGAAATTATGGCAGGCAGAATTATCATATCAAGTGGTAGCTCCTACAGTCATCAAAAAATTCGCCAGTGGTAAGGGAAATGCGAAAAAAGAAATGATGTATGAGAGTTTTATTTCTGATGGTGGTAGAAATCTGCAAGATGAATTTGAAATCAAAAGTGAAAAAGTAGGCAATCCTGTTTCTGATATAGTAGATTCTTTTTATATTTGTAAATTTTTACTTGACAATACGGAATCATAGTGGTAATATGTACGTATAGTCAATAACAGTGAGTACGTACATGAATATTTTCAGACTAGATAACGATCCTGTAATTGCTGCACAACTGCAATGTGATAAACATGTTGTGAAAATGATTGTTGAATCTGCACAAATGTTGTCAACTGCTCATCGTATGCTTGACGGTAGAGAAACCAAACGTCCATCTAAATCTGGCAAACGTATGGTTAAGTATTGGGTACATCCAAATAGTAATATGGAAAATGTACTATACAAGGCAGTACATCCAGGCCACCCTTCTACATTGTGGACAATGGAGAGTAATGCAAACTATGAGTGGCACTACAAACATTTTGTTGGGTTGTGTAACGAGTACACTTATAGGTACAATAAAGTGCATTCTACTGACACTTTATTGCGCGATATACTAAAACGTCCTCCATCGCATACTAACTGGTCAAACTTGTATACACCATTTAAACTTGCAATGAAGTCTAACCCAGAATGTATGTTTGAATGTCCTGTTAAATCATATCAGGCATTTTATCAGACAAAACAAGACCGTTTCCAAATGATTTGGACAGGTCGAGATATCCCAGAATGGTTCGAGGTTGTATAATGGAAAACAAATATATTGGTAAACTAATGGAACGTGATGTTTGGTATGGTAAAATTCTTGGTGTGCGAAAAGTACGCACAGACTATGGTTTACGCCATGTATATAAATTTATTACCAGAACCAATAAATTTGGTGTATTCTTTTCCGACGAAAAACCAGAGTTGGATGTTGGAGTATGTTTTACATTTAACGGTACGGTGAAAAAACACTCGTTTAATGAATACGACAAACAAGACGAAACTACATTCAATCGCGTAGAAATCGTAAAAATTGTTGGAAAATCTGAAGAAGATTCTCCAGAAGTACCATTTTAGTCTTGACAGTTGCAACATTTAATGTTATAATTGGTGTATAAATAATAATGTAAACAAAATAATGGTGATATTATGATATTGATCGACCTAAATCAAGTGGTCATTTCAAATCTAATGGTACAAATAAACAAGTTATCTGATGAAGAAGAGCTTGATCAAAACCTAATAAAACATATGATACTAAACAGTATTCTTAGTATCAAGAAAAGATTTGCGAATGATTATGGTAACATTGTAATATGTTGCGACAATAAAAACTTTTGGAGAAAGGATGTATTTCCTTACTACAAAGGTATGCGTAAAAAAACAAGAGAAGATTCTGGTTATGATTGGAATCTTATCTTTAATACTATTACGCAGACAAAACAAGATTTGCGTAAGGTATTTCCTTATAAAATTATCGAGGTAGATAGGACTGAGGCTGATGATATCATTGGTACTCTTACTAAACAGTTTTCTACTAAGGAGAAAATACTTATAATTTCAAGTGATAAAGACTTTAAACAGTTGCAACGATATCCTAATGTGACTCAATATAGTCCTATTCTAAAGAAATTTTTAGTGACAGAAGACCCTTATAAATATATTCGTGAACATATTATTCGCGGAGATCGTGGTGATGGTGTTCCTAATGTTCTTTCTGATGATGATGTTTTTGTAAACGAAAAAAGACAAAAACCTTTATCTAAGAAAAAACTAGAAGATTGGTTGGATACTGGTAGAAACCCTGAAGATTTTTGTGATGCAAATATGTTGGCACGATATCGTAGAAACGAACAGTTAGTGGATTTAACATTCGTGCCCGCTGCAATACAAGAAGAAGTTTTATCTCAGTTTAGTAAAACTCCCGAAGGTGATATGCAAAAAGTATTTAACTATTTTATAGAAAACAAAATGGTACTCATGATGGATGAGATATCAAATTTTAAGGAACAAGAATATGAAACTTTTTCATGAATTGGTGCAAGAATTAGAAAGTACCAGATCTGTGAACGCTAAAAAAGATATTTTAATAAATAATAATAATAAAACTTTACAAACTATATTAATTCATATGTTTGAAAAAAATATTGACTTTGGTTATACCCAGAAGACACTACCTATGTGGACCCCAGCTGATGATCCTGCTGGTTTGTCTATAAGTAACATGACATTGGCAATGCGAAAAATACATCTATTTTATACTGAAAATATGAAAAATCAATCAGAGAAACAAAAAGAACGTATACTTGTCAGACAACTAGAAAGTTTAAACGCAAATGATGCAGAAATTTTAGTTAAGATTATCTGCAAAAAATTTAAAATTTCTGGAGTCACAGAAAAATTAGTTCGCGAAACCTTTCCTGATTTATTGTCAAAAGAAACCAGCAACGCCTAAGGAAAGGTCATGTCTTTACTCACTATGGAAATAAGGTCAAAGTTTACATACTTTTTGATTTTTGTAGTAATCTGCGCCGGTGCATTTACCTATTTGTGTGAAACAACAACTAACCAGTTAAATAAATATTGTTTAACTAACTGCGAAAAACCATTGACAAATAAATAAACATCTGTTATATTGAATAAATCAACTGTAGTATGGAGAGTGAATATAAAATGGAAAAGAAAAGAAGTCCACATATTGTAAAAGTTAAAAATGTGGGAGATCGCAGAGAAATTTATGGATATGAGGTAAAACATATCGATTTTTCTTCACCTTGGTCACGCGAAGGTGGTCCTGAAGTCACGACTAAATTCTTCTTGAATGAAGATAACGCCCGCGCATTTGCAAAGACCTTGAAACCATTTAAGGAATTGCAACATGGGTAAGAAAAAGTTACGGTCTGGAGAAACCAGTAAAGGTATTCATGGTACTACAAAGAGTCGTAGTAAAAATGATCCAGATTATGCGACACGTCGAATTCTAAATCAACAAAAGTCTTGGATGTTGGGAAAGAATGTAGTCTTGACTATTGAAAATCCAAATAAAAACGAAACCAATAAAAAATTTATTAGAGTAAATGCAAAAGATCATTGGGGAGACCCAAAACGTAAACCAATGGTTATGCAATGATTAATGCCATTTTTGCAATGGATGCAAATGGTGGTATTGGTAAAGATGGTACTTTGCCATGGCCAAAAAACGATAGAGATTTTAGATGGTTTCGTTCTCACACAACAAATAAGATAGTGGTTATGGGCAAAAATACTTGGGATGACCCCAATATGCCCAAACCATTGCCTAAAAGACATAATGTAGTAATTACTAGTAAAGTAAACAGTTTACCATATTATGAAAATTTGGACACAGTATCTATTCAAGATGCTAGATCTTGGTTGGAAAAAAATAATAATAAGGAATTATTCATCATAGGTGGTGCAAAAGTACTTACCGAATATTGGGATTTAATCGAAAGATTTTATATAACAGAATTTCCAGATTCATATGATTGTGATACTTTTATACCTAAAGATAATTTGGATAGTATGAAAAGTAAACGCATGTGGTTGGCCCAAAGTGATTTTGATGATTTGCAGTTTAAGGTGTATGGATGAGTTTAGAAATGGAAATGTTACATAGATATGGTAACATATGGGAAGTTGAGTATCAAGATTTATTATATCATGTACTAGATACCGGCGAAGATCGAAAAGACCGTACTGGAGTTGGTACAAAGTCAATTTTTCATGCAACATTAAATATAAATTTGAGAGAACAAATACCAGTTTTAACAACAAAGAAACTTGCATTTAAAAGTGTTGTTTCAGAACTTTTATGGTTTCTTGAAGGTTCTGATGATGAAAGACGCCTAGCAGAAATTCATTATAACAAAGATAGAGATGAGTTAAAAGACAAGAAAACTATCTGGACGGCGAATGCAAACAAACAGGGTGTTGAGTTAGGGTATGATGATGGTATTCTTGGACCTATATATGGAGTACAGTGGAGAGATTGGAATGGTACTGACCAAATAAGGGAATTGTTGATTAACTTAGTCAAAGATCCACGTAGTCGCCGACATATTTTATCTGCATGGAATGTTGATGATCTTGATAAGATGGCATTACCACCTTGTCACTTAATGTGTCAATTTCATCTAAGTGAAGATGGTGGACTTTCTTGTGCATTGTATCAAAGAAGTTGCGATTTGTTTTTAGGTGTACCTTTTAATATTGCAAGTTATTCTCTGTTAACTTATATCATTGCAAAGGAACTTGGTTACTATGCCAAAGAGTTAATATGGATTGGTGGAGATGTGCATATTTACAATAACCACATCGATGCGGTAGAGAAACAAATCAAACGCACACCATACATGTTCCCAAAACTTTGGATTAATCCAGACAAACATCTGGGAAATTATACTGTCGATGATTTTAAGTTGGAAAATTACAGACACCATGATGCAATTAAAGCTGAAATGGCAGTATAAATTACTTGACAAATCGGATATAATCGGATATAATCGTATATATAACTTAATCAAGAAAGGATGACTCTTATGAATTTTGAAACTTTAACAGAAATGTTACAAACTAATATTGTGAATGTCCAATTCACTAAATTGAATGGTGAAACTAGAAATATGCGTTGTACCCTCATAGAAGATTTCTTGCCGCCTGCAGCTGCGGAAATTTCTACAAAGAAAGTGAATTTAGATTCTCGTTCGGTGTGGGATTTAGATAAAGATGCATGGCGTGCATTTCGTGTTGATAGTGTAGTATCTGCAACCGTGGAATCATAATGCTACCAATTGTCCTAATTTTGCCAGTCTTGTTATTGGCCTCCTTTCACAATCCCATGGCAATGCAAATATTGCCATGGATATCCCTTATAATTCCATTGACAGTATTTTCTGGTAATATTAAGATTGTACACACTTTGAATTATTCGGAAGAAGGTGCAGTAATGTTTGGTCCTTATGCCCCCATTACTGGTATATTAGGTATTACTGCCTCCATACAAATGTATGTAAATGGATATCAACTAATAAGTGGTATTGTTGGATTTTCCTCTATACTTATATTTTCTGCCGCCTTATGGTGTCTTTATATGGGGGAATCTAAAAAAGTGAATAGACTATTTGGAGATGAAAATGAGTAAAATGGGTCAGTTTGTTTTTGCGATGGAAGAAGATATTACGTGGATGACAAAGGAACAATATGTCAACTCGTATGGTAGAATGGGTAAAGAATATTGGGAAGAAATATATGGATCCGAACTTCAATCTGCAAACGAAGAAATGGCCTTAATGAAATTAGAACATATGGAAATGATGACAGGTAGATTCTGACACATTTCTAATGTATCGGTGTGAGTTCTACCGAAACCAAAAGACTTAAAACTGAAACTTTGTCATGTAATCTACAGGAGAATATAATATGACTAATACAACTAGAAAAGAAACTCAAACTACTAGAGTAGCAAACGCCCTATTGGGTGGTGCTCAATTAACCGCAAAACAAATTTCTGCACGATATGGTGTGAAAAATGTACGTGCGGTGATTAGTAAACTTCGTAGTGAGGGGTATTCAATCTATCTCAATAAACGTACATCATCATTTGATGGCAAGTCGTATATGAAATATATGATTGGTACGCCTACTCGCGCTGTTGTTGCCGCTGGACATGCTGCACTACGCACTGCATAAGTAGTTAAACTAGAGTATGGGTTCCACTTAGTAACAGAACGGGCCCATTTTAATTAATTATCTAAGGTGAAATATGTCTGGTATAATAATCCCATCAAATCCTCAAGATCAGAAAAAAATACGTGAGTGTATGGAAGAAATTAGTAATTCGTATACACGTACTGAGGGTGAAAGAAGTTTTGTCAAGGAAGCAATCGAAAACTTGTCAGAAGAAGTTGATATTCCTAAAAAGATTTTACGTAAAATGTCTAGGATTTATCATAAACAGAATATGAGTGAAGTTGCCGGAGAAATAGAAGATATTGAAGCTCTAATGGAAACATTCACTCCTAAATTTGATAATAACGAAGATGGGTAAACGTAGTGAATTTCGCCGTAGAAAAAATGATTTGTATCCTACTCCAGAGGATGCATTTCGTCCTCTAATTCCATTCTTACCACAACATGATTTCACATTTTGGGAACCATGTGCAGGGGATGGTAGACTTGTAAAGTTTACAGAAGGCCTTACAAACGGCAAATCAATAGGTGCATCTGATTGTGACCCCCAAGTTGATTGGGTAGAAAAGAAAGATGCACTCGATTCTACAATTCCAGAAAATGTGGATTTAATTATTACAAATCCACCTTGGACTAGGTGGTTATTACATCCTATGATTCTACATTTTACCAAGCAGGCACCTACATGGTTACTCTTTGATGCGGATTGGATGCACACAAAACAGGCAACACCATATTTGCCTATGTGCAGTAAGATAGTATCTATTGGTAGAGTTAAATGGATTGAAGGTTCAAAACATACTGGTAAAGATAATTCTTGTTGGTATCTTTTCGATAAGGATACGACAAAAACTGAATTTTATCCTAAAATTTGGATATAACTATTTGCGTGAGTTTTCAAGAAAGGAATTCTCTGTGAAAAAACAACATAAAAAACTTTGGAAGAAAGTTAGTAAAATGGATTTAGGAAACCCTGTCATAACTGCCTTAATCGGACTTGTTATTTTTTATATCGGTCTTAAAACATTCTCTGGTGGTATGAAGTCTATGGGGAATATGGAACATCTATCATTCTTTTTAGGCAACCCACTTTATATGTTCTTTGGTGGTATTATCATGACACTCTTATGGCAATCGTCTAGTTTATCAACAACTGCAATTATTGCACTAGTTGCCTCTGGAGCTTTACCATTGCCCGCTGCAATTGCATGTGTTCTTGGTGCAAATATAGGTACAACTGGCACAATCTGGTTGGCTGGGTTGTTCGTATCTGATGGAATTCCAAAAGGAGATACCCTGCGAATCGCAATGGCACATACAGGAATGAACCTATTAATGGCAATAATGTTACTTCCCTTTGTGGGTCATATTGCAAAATATCTCAATAAATTTTAAAAAAAAATATAAGTCTTTGTTTTATAAAGGCTTATATTTCACTTTTTTTACTCAAAACGCTTGACTCTTGGGTCATTATATCATATACTGTATATGTAAGTTAGAGAAAAGAGAGAGAAATCTATGACCATTGAAAATCAAATAACCACTCTTGTTGAAAACATCAAAGAAGACTACTTGCGGTGGACTTCTAGAAATTACACTAAAGAGTTGTCTGAAATCAATGAAACTATGATTGCACAATTCAACGAAAAAATCTCTTGGAATGAAGGTAATAAGTACATCAAAATTATTACCAATGGTTCTGTTTGGGGTTTTGTTGTTGCTGTTAATAATGACAAGAAATTCAAGTATGGTGATATTCTGAAAGCTGCAGGGTGGAATGCTCCTGCTCGGAATGCCGCTCGGGGAAATGTCTTTGAAGATTATGATATTCAATGGACAGGACCTAACTACCTTCGGTAAAATAATGCTTGACTTTCATGTGCGAATCAGTTATATTGTATATGTAAGTTAGAGAAAGTAAATAATGATTGCAAATAAAGAAAAAACAATACTAGTTGACTGTGATGGTGTGCTCCTTGATTGGGAGTATGCCTTTGACTGTTGGATGGCCCGGCATGGGTATCAAGTCATGAGTCATGGTGACTATAAAATGGACGTTAAATATGGACTTGATCGGAAAGAAAGTAAACGGTTGATTCGGATGTTTAACGAGAGTGCCTGGATACGGAAATTACCTCCCCTTCGGGATGCAATCAAGTATGTCAAAAAACTCCACGAAGAACATGGTTATATTTTCCATGCGATTACTAGTTTGAGTAACGATCAATATGCACAACACCTTCGGACTAAGAACCTTCGGGAACTGTTTGGTGATAGTGCGTTTGAACGGTATGTTTATCTAGACACTGGTGCCGACAAAGACGAGGCTCTTGCCGAGTATCATGGTACTGGTTGTTATTGGGTTGAAGATAAACCTGAGAATGCCGAAGTTGGACTTGATAACGGTTTACACAGTTTACTGGTTGCCCATGACCACAACACTGATTATGATGGTAGTGCTCATCGGGTTCGGAACTGGAAAGAAATCTATAATATTATTACTGATTAACTCCAAGACTGAATAGGACCACTACCTACTCCGCCTCCACCGCCGCCGGCATCTCCATCATCACCACCACTATTTCCAGAACCAATTCTTGGGTCATTCTGTGGTGTAATAGTTTCAAAGTAACCATGTCCATCTCTTTCAAAATACCCCAATGGTGTTTGATTGGACGTAAATATTACTAGTTGAACGGCATTACAGAAACTTGGTGATAGTGAGGCTTTATCGGCTTCTATACCTATGTATGTAGATGAGATAGGAATTTCTACAGGTGCTTTAGTTGTTGGATTGATATTAATACCAGTATTATTTTTAGAAGTTATAAAACTACCATTACTATCACTTGGTGGATTTTCAATTGATATTTTTTTATTGGTCAAAGTTTTTTCAATTGTAGTATCAGTATTATCAACAATTTTTAATTCTGTATTATTTATCCCACCATATGAACTATTAAATAAAGTTGGTGACTTTATCGTTGATACGTTTTGATTTTTTATTACTCTATCAAAAGAATTGCGAGTGTTCAGTGTACCTGAGAAAGTTGGTGTAGGATCTAGATTAGTTTGAGAGAATGACGCTGATAAAACTGATCCAACATTAGTTGATGGAAACTCAATGGTATTTGAACCTGTTGTCCAAACAAGTCTAACAGCTCCACCACCGCCGGGCCCACCGCCTGCAGAAGTACCAGATCCTCCGCCGCCACCACCGAATTCTCCCCCTGCGATATCACCCTTACTGATTTTATTGTTTGATAGAGGTTCGCCATCATCACCATCACCACCACCAGATCCACCTTTACCACCTTCGCCAGTTGTTGTTGACGCCGCGCCACTAGTTCCCTCACCAAAAAGTCCGACACCACCGCCGCCGGGCGATCCCCAAGTTGATGAATAATGCTGTCCAGCACCCCCACCGCCACCTTGTCCGGCATCACCATCACCACCATCGGCTCCCTGTCCAGAGTATCCTCCTGCACCACCACCACTTCGAGTCCAAGTTCCCTGATATCCACCATTACCACCTCGGCCGCCGCCATCACCAGTATATCCACCACCATAACCACCATTTCCAGAACCAGTTGAATCGGTGCCACCGCGACCTGCGCCAAATCCACAAACGGTAGTGTCACTAATAAAGTATGAATTGTTTCCCATCGCAGTTGAACTTGTTGCATTCGATACTAATGTAGGGCCCGCCGCACCGACTTCTACAGTATATGATTGGCCAGGCGTTACTGATATATTATTTTTATATCCAAGACCGCCTCCGCCGCCACCACCAGATGACCATTGATGTCCACCAGTACCACCAGAACCGACCGCAACAACACTAACTGAAGTAACTCCAGCTGGTGCAGTCCAAGAATATGTGCCTGGGGTTGTAAAACTCTGATTAAACATTGGATTACTTGCATCTGCGATACTAAAGTCAGCCCTAATAAACGCATAATTCACATTAACAGAAGAACCTAAAAAATTAAAGGTAGATGCATCATGAATTGGAATTTTAGAATTTGTTATTTTTGTTTCTAATGTATTTGTTGTGTTTCCAACATTGATATTAATATCTGCATTTTTTATGGCGAATCCAGTATTCCAAGTACCATTTTCTATTGGTATTGCTTTTGGTGGATATTTTGCAAGAATAGTAGTATCTGTACCATCAATAATATCAATTTTATTATTAAATTGTGGAACATTTTGATTTAAATTATTCCACACACCTTGATTGATTTGTATTTCTTTATTATTAATTATTGCATCAAGTGGATTATTAAGTCTTGATGAAGTATCTTTAATTTCAATTGAAAGGGGCGGAAATGCCTGAATATTACTAGGAAGTGATTCAGGCCCCGCTTCTGCGTTAACTGTATTAAAACTAGTTTCTACAGAAACTGTTAGGGCCTGAATTGTCATTTCTTATCCTACTTTAGATTTCGATAGATGCAGCAACGTTAGTAAATCCAGCACCAGTAACTTTTGTACCTACTTGCAACTCTCCAGTTGTTAACGTAGTCACAGTTTTTGTCGTAGTACCATCAGTAAACGTCATAGAAGAACCTTCAATAACGAGTTTAACACTTGTTGCAATTCTTGTACCTGATGCATTTACTGCACTTACATCAATATATGTAGTAATATCACTACCAGAATATGTGTAACTTGTATTCTCTGGAGTTACAGTAATAGAAACAGGTAATGTTGGTGTTAATAGATGTAACTCTGGGTAGTCTCCACCATATACAGAGCTTGGTTTTGTATACCAAATTCTATCTAAACTATCTCTACCACATTCGTGAATATACCCATCGACAACTGATGTTTCAGTCCAACCAGTACTATCATTCCATGCATAAACCCTAAATGCACTTGTGAACCAGACCCCAATCATTGTATGAGAATCATTCAACCAAACCCATTGTCTTGGTGTTGAGGGCATTGTAATATCGCTATGATATGTAAGATCTTTTGGGTTTGCAGCATCTACTGAATATGTAACCCAAGTTCTCCACCCTTCATCTGTATCTTGAAATGTATATCTTCCGTCAATTCTAAATTCAGAAACATATCTAGTTCCACCACTCACCCAAGAAGTAGTACTCCATTGCATAGGATGATGCGCGCCGGTATATGCCGTAAATCCACTCAAATCTGCTTTAGTACTACTCAGAACATCCGTAGAGATATCAGTTTCTACCGCAAAGGTATCTGAAGATCTATCCCAAGTAACTACAAGTGGGTGCCAGTTGTAATACTGATCGTAGTAAGATTTATAAAACAGCATATTAGTACCAGAAACACCTCTTGGATCGTCCATTACTTCAGAGAAGTTGGATGCAATCTCTTTACTGTTCATGTTGCTGCCACCAGAATGGGTGCCGGACGGTCCAATGGAATTGGTATAATTAAACATGTTGGTTGATGTTGGATTATAGTTACTTGTCCACATCTCTTTTGCAACTTTTATGTAGTTCCCAGTTGTACCACTAGAAGCTTGCTGTCCAGCAAACAAAAGTCCACCATCATTTGATTCACCCAAAAATTGTACTGTCCAATCATTACCCATTTGATAAACATCTCTAGTATACTGAGATGGCCAGTTATTCGGCCACTGAGAACCAGATGTGCTATGATAACCAACTTTTAGTTTAAATGATGGATAATTATAGGTCGAACCCCCATCGTCACCACGACTCAATGCTGGTACAAATTTATCCGAACCATAGGCTTTTCCCCAGAAATGGTATCTATGTGAATAATTGTCGCTCCAGTTGGCATGTCTTGCAGTTGGTCTTACGTCATCCAAATTAGTTGTGTTTTCCATCTTTGGCCATGCAAATTGATAACAAGTGGCACTTTGATTATATGCCCACACAGGGGCCTCATCAACACCATCAGAAATCATTTGCATAGAACCGCCTTTGTATCCACCTTCACCTACACCGTTGGAGGTACAGGTTAATGACATATCAATCCATGCGCCAGAGTCTGGTGTGTTTGCATAATCTGCGCTATTATCATCTGGTCTATTCGCACCATTTTGCATTTTAGCGAGACCCATGGAACTTCCAGTGTAAGGGCCGTTATGATTAATTCTATTGTCTAGATAATTTCGTTCCCATGAACCATCTGATGGATTGTCGTTAAAATTAATACTTTTATTATATTGCGGCGTTAAACTATTTTTATCGTGTTTATCACCGTTAATGTAGAATCCATCATTTCCTGCTCTTGGGTCTTCAAGTACAACAGGACGATTATAATCTCCTTCGTAATCCCATACCTTAGCCATTTCTATTCTCCTGCTGCGTTGTTAGTCTTAACCCAAGCAATTGCTTCGTCAAGGTCATTCCATGCAGTACGGCTTCCGTCTGCATCAAAATTGAATGGTTGATTAATTCTAATTACACCATCTTCGTCAGTTGCTGTAAAAATTCCATCAGTTAGATCGCCAGTAAGTGACACATCTACTACTTCGTGTACCTCGTTTCCATCATCGTCTAACGAGATTTGGTTTTCTTTTATAGTAAAAACAGACATTTTAAATGCTCCTTAAATTTTATACTTATATTTATAATTTATGTTTGTTTATATTTGAACTGGATAACTAAATCTTCGCCTTTATTTGTAGTACCTATAGTTAGGATGTCTACTGTCAAGTAATCCCCAGCATTCATATTCCATGTTTTGTTTGTGCCCGTAGGTGATGCAGTTGTTTGTCCACCCAAGATATCTATTGAAGATTGTGAAACATCATTCTTATTTATTTGAATTGATACAGTTGCATCTGCCGAGACATTCAACTTTGGTATAGTGTCTGATATAGTTAAATCATATGGTGCATACCATCTTGCAGTACCAGTATGTACTTGCAATTCGCCTTGTTGATATAAATTTGTCACAAATGTAGTTTGATCTTTTACTTTGGTTAGATTAGTAATAGTATCATCTGTTACCTTTTCAACAATTCTTTCTTCTGCGACATCTTTAACTTTTTCTTTAAAAACATTTGTTTGTTCTAAATACACGCCCAAATCTTGCGGTTCAAATTTTTGTGTAGTCGAGTTATATACTAAACATACCTGTCCTACAATAGTAGGTACTGGTTTTATTTCTACTGGTGTTTTATGGCCCTGTTGATCATGTTGAAAATATAAAATATAATTACCATCAACATTAGTTTCCACAGCAAGATCTTTGATTGCAATCTCGCCTTGCATTGCACCATGAATTCCACACTGATAAAATAGTGTATCTGGTGCATCCATGGGCACAGTAAATGTAACAGTACCAACATCTGTACGAGAACCAGTGACTCCACTAGTATATTCGTCTACATATGAACCACTAATAAAGTTTGCACCATTATCAGTTGTCAAATAGAATGGATGCCCTGATGCATCAACATTAAATGTATAGGTGCCTCCACGATATAATGGAGTCAGTGTTGGATTATCACCAAATGCATTACCACCAAAAGTATAATTACCAGTATTAACAAAAGAAACATCGTATGAAACTGATGGATTCGTTAAAGTTGGTGGTGTTATGGTTGATGGTACAGAAATATTTATTCTCTGCACTTCTGTTTCGGAACCACCCCTAACACTATCAAATGTAATATCTTGTACATTCAATGTAGATGTTGCCCACGAAACTAGGTTGTCAGTACCAGGCCCATCAACCCACTTTAGATAAATCTTGTGAGTTTGAGTTAATGAAGTATCGGTTAAATCATGTGCCGCGAAATTAAACACGGTATACGTACCTTGGTTATAAATTGGCACATTTGATTGTGTTTGATTTCGAATAGTTGTTCTGGCATATGGTAAAGACCCTGCATCCCAACTCCACAACCAATCCATTCCGGCGCCGCCGCCGGCCATATTTGCATCTACTGCAATAGTTAAAGTTTCTGGTGGTATGTCTAATGTGACATTATCTAAGTCGTGAACATCATTTGGTACTGTACCAGACGGCAATCTCAAATTTCCTTCACTATCAAGATCAATTTGATTTGTACCAACTTTTAATGCATCAACTACAATCCCAGATGCATCAGAAGAAATTGTAGTATCGCCCAAATGAATTGTATTTGAACTTAAATATAAATCTCTAAACTTATTGGTTGCACTACCTAAATCATATGTCTCATTAGAATCGGGTAAGATGTGTCCTGATACACTACCAAGTTTAGTCTGTACCTTTGTGTCTGTGTAGTAAAGATTTGTCGTTCCTTCTGGTAAATTGTCAGAATTACCAACTTGTTGTTCAACACTAGTTGGATTTCTAAGTTTGTTTACTGCATCAGCTAGTTTTTTAATTTGTTCTGGAGTTGCAGATGAGTATAGTTGATTAACCCTTGAATTTAGTGCAGTCTCAATACTAGAATTTTCTTTTTGTCCTAATGCAGCGGCAGAACGCGAAAGTGCGAGCAACTCTTCGACACCAGCACTAGGTATATTACTAAGAATTTCTGCCGTAAGAGCTGATATAGATGTGTTTAGATTTGCATCTGCCATTATTTTATCCTTTTAGAACCAAATTTGCGTTGTAGAGACTACTTCTTCTTCATCATCATCTTCTCTGATGTGTTCTGCGATTGCTCTATCATCACTAACACCAGTAAATAATAGTGGTAGTCCATCTTGTCCTACCCACTTTCCAACATTAGGACTAATAATGTTCAATCCCAAATTGGTGGCGGGAATAGTTATAGAAAATTGTTCTGCTATAAGTGGCGTTTGCAGATTTTGTACATTGCCCATTGCAGTAATAGGACTGTCGAGATCTGGTTCGAGTCCTGTCTCAGAACCAGCAATATCATCTGTTGCACCACCAGAGTAAGTTCTACTTAAATCCCATTTACCACCAGATTTGAGTAAGTTTGAACCATCAACAAAAAGTCTTGGAATATCTTCAGTTATTCCAGTAGGTACAAGGTTTGCTGGTGCTGTACCATAAAACAAAAATACATATGGTTCACTCATTCCAGCATGTTCGAGTGTTACTGAAGGGGGGGTTCCCAAATATTCAACTTTGTTTCCATCTTCTCCTACAATTGTAGCTGCACCAGCAACACTAGATATAGAAGAAACGCCACCCGGCGCTAAATTAATATCATATTGTGTCACATCAGATGGACTCAATATAGAAGAAACTCCACCTGACGCCAAAAGAATCTCAGCTTGACCCATATTACTGGGTGAGCTGAGATTATTTGTGTTACTGTGCCCTACGGTCATTTATTATGGACCAGTGATATTAGATTCTGGTACTGCGTAACAACATACGCGATATCCATGATCCGCCGGTTGACTTCCTGACATGCCGCCTTTGATAATTCTATAATAATCACTACCAACTTGCAATCTGTTGCCTTGGTTCGCAGTACCCATGTTGTCGGCAATTCTATAAATCCCTAACATCTGACCATATCGAGTGTCATTTTGTTGTGGCGATTGGTAGTTCCAATCTTGAAATGTTGGTGTAACATAACATGGATGTAATAGAGATGCAAAACCAGCATTAGTTGGGGTTTCTCTTACCGATTTTCTGCCCATTGGAGTCATGAATAAATAATTTTGATATTGACTAGTGTAGTTACTAGAAGACCATCCCACATGATAACCACCATTGGTCTGGGTAGTATTTCTATATTGTTGTGTCTCATCAAACATCTGGAATCTATATAAACTATATGCCGCAGTAATCGAAGTGTTACCATTTGATACAATACCATATGAACCGGCAGAGAGCATACAACCAGCATAATATCTATCATTTACGTCAACATGATAATCATCATAATCTGATACAGTTGGATAATCCCCCCAATGTTTAAACGCAATAGGTTGTTGGAATTGTTGATTGTTTGGATCGCCATGTGCTGCAAATGTGAAACTACAATCAGTGATGTTAAGATCTATTGAACGACAATTGTACATGTTACTATCACCTATCTCAATACTACTTGAGGCCATCGTCATGTAATCGCTTTCTGAAGATGGGTTTGCTCTGTACTTGTCGTTAACTCCCATCGCAAACCCAATTGATGAACTCCACCCCAGAGTAATTTTCATTGTTTGGGTGTTTGTACTGGTTTTATTTGCATGATCGTAGTGTTTTTTGGTAAACTCCCACCTACCCGAAGTATAATTCTGAGCAGAAGTATAAATTCCATTTGATGGTTTTGTACCAACAATATATGATGATGCAGTATCGATAAGATTTCCACTACTTACTGCGGCACCAAACTGTGCAATCGTAGTAATTGTTGGAGTGTCTTTGATTGTATTCCATACCGCTGACCAAATTTGTTCAGCTTGGGATGTACTTGTCGATCCTGTTGGTTTAAATTCTAAGTGTATATACATTTTTTTACTCCGTTACCTCTGTCCATACGTTATCTTCGTCTTTTAATGCAACAGTTCCTAAGAATAAGATTTCATTCCCAGAACCATATGCAATCGATGATTGATCTTCAACTAAGTATGACAATTGTTTTTGATCTTCTGTTGCACTATCAGTTGTAAACACTGAAATCGAATCTGGTGTTGCAAGTGGTGTTTCGACAACAAGTTGTCCATCATCGTCTATTGTATTATTTAGTGACTGAATCGCATACTTTCCCATATATTCTTCGATAGTCGCTGTATCTGTTATTGGCATTTTTAACTCCTATTATGTTGTATAAAATATTTGAACATTTAAATTTTCGCCCGGCGTTGAACCCACATTTGTGATGTCAATTGTAAGATAATCACCCTCATTCATTGAAAATCCAGATGTTTCTGTTTGTTCTAAACTTCCTGCGCTTATATTTATAATTTTTGAACTTACGTCATTCTTCTTGATATCGACTCTTAACACATCATTTCCAGCAGTAGTTATTCTAGCTTTAATCTTAGATATTGTTAAATCATCTGGGGCATACCATCTTGTCACACCTGTAGTTAGTGCGAGTGTACCATTTTGTGCCATATTAACAGTTTGTGTTATTGACGCATTACTAACCTGAGAATTTACATAACTTTCTGTTGCAAGTCCTGATATAGATGGAATTGATGGTTGATTTGACAAATCATTATAGTTTCCAGAGAATGTATTTGATGAAACCTGAGAATTTACATAACTTTCCGTTGCAAGGCCCGTAAGGTCTGATTGGGAAATTGTTTCTACCCATGAATCTGTTGCATTTTTATAAATGTATAGTTTCTGAGTATCTTCTACAAATGCAATATCTCCTATAGTGTTGCCAACGGCTGGTAGATATGTTGCATCACTATAAATCTCAACACTTGCAACTAGAGATGTACCATCTGGTGCAACCAATGTTGCAGTACCAGCAACCTCTTTAATTTTGTTTTTGAATGCTGGTGTGTTCTCTACGTAAGTCGCTAAATCTTGTGGTACAAACTTTGATGTATTTGCATCATAAACAAGACACATTTGAGATGTGAGTGTAGGAATAGGACGCAATTCAATCTTTTGTTCATGTCCTTCTTGTGAGTGTTGTCCATAAATGATGTAATTACCGTTTTCATTAGTTTCTACCGCAAGATCACGTACCCTGATAGTACCACGCATTGCACTATGAATACCACATTGATAAAACAATGTATCTGGTGCATTTGATGGTACAGTAAATGTAATAGTACCACTTTCTGTGCGAGAACCAGTTACACCTGAAGTCCATTCTCCAAAATATGTGCCAGATGAATAATTAGTTCCATTGTCAGTTGTAAAGTAAAATGGATGGCCGGTTGCATTGATATTTACTGTATAAGTGCCGCCACGAAAGAATGGTCCGATTTCAGGATTTTGACCCATTTGAGTTCCAGTGAAAACGTAGGCTCCTGTTGTATGTCCGACTGTATATGTAACTGATGGTGCAGTTAAAGTTGGTGGAGTGATAGTAGATGGTACGTTTACTGTCAATCTTTGTACATCTTGTGTTGTGCCACTATTGATATCTGGATGTGAATCACTTACTATCTGACTTGTTGACCAACTTACAAGATTATCATCACCAGCACCTTCAATCCACTTCAGTTTGAATGCGTGTGTTTGTGTCATATTATCATGAAGTGTATGTGCAAAGTTGTTAATTTGATAAGAACCTTGCATATACAATGGCACAACATTTTGTGGTGAATTTGTGATCGGAGTACGTGCATACGGTAGTGATGATTGCAACCATGTCCATATCCACGGTGATTCGTGACCAGCTTCTGGTGCATCGACTTGTATTTCCAATGTTTCTGGTGCAACATCAGTATCAACATTGGTTAAATCATTAATCTGTGTAGGTACAGGGTCAGTACCAACTTTAGATCCAGCTGGTAAAGAAACTAAACCATTTGTATCTGATGTAATTTGTGCATTACCAAGATGAATAGTGTTTCCACTTAAATATGCATCTCTAAATCTTAGTGAGGATGTACCCAAATCATAAGTTTCATTTGTGTCTGGAATAATACTTTGTGATACCGAAGCGGGATTGAAACTTGATACGTTAGAATCTACATAAGATTTAGTTGCGGCATCATTTGCATCTAGAGGTGCAAGTAATCCTGTTACCTTCCCTGCATATACTGTATTAAACTTATATAGTGCTTCTCCAAGATTTCTTGTTACATCTGCATCTGGTTTAATATTCGTAGTTAGTGATTGTAATTCTGTATTTAAATTTGCGGTTGATAAAAATTTATTATTAACGCCATCAATAATATCATCCGCACTAGAAATAGTACTACCAGCAACGTCATTTTTTACTTGTTTTACTGCCTGTGCTAGATCTTTAATTTCTTCAACTGTGGCACCAGATGTGAGAGCGTTTGCCCTCGTATTAATCGCAGACTCCACAGATGTATCTTCTGTAAGTCCTAGTGCCTTCGCAGAACGTGCAAGATGAACCAATTCTTTTACACTTGCCGAAGCAATGTCATTGATAATCTTAGTACGTAATGCGGTTATTGAAGAAGTGAGTAGTGAATCGGCCATTTTTTATCTATCTCCAAACCATTTTCTCTTTTATTTATATTTATTTTCTATTGACATTTCACCAAAAACAATATATATTAGTAGCAATGGAGGTTTATATGCAACATTCAGTAGAACAACTGATAAAAAAATTGAATACAATGAAAGATATCGCAGTTTTACTACACCGCGAAAGGAACAAATATAGCAATCTCGCAGAAGATAGTTATGATAAAGGTGCATGTCAACATATGCTAGATCAAGTACAATCAATGGCCCTTGAAATTGCATATGATAGAGAAGGTGATGAGATTATAACAGATATGGAATATTATAATGAATGATACGCAAAAAAGAATTGAATGGTTGACCAAGAGACACCGCGAAATAGATGATACAATCTTAAATATAGATGATAATCTAAATCGCGGCGAGAGGCATCAATCATTGGTAAAGGGATTGAAACAACAAAAACTGAAAATTAAAGATGAGATATCTCTACTTGAGAGAACTTTACAGTCTTAGTCCAGATTTTGTTTCGAAACCATCTAGTAATTGAAATTCTCTACCATTAACGATCATGCATGTAACACCCACCTCTGGGAAGGTAACTGATACAGTAAAAGATTTTTTGTCTTTGTTTGTCCACATTACCAGATCTCCAGATACTGGGAGGCCATCATTTCGAATTAAAGTACCAACACCAAGCGCAAAAGGTTCTTCTTGATACTTATTTTGTAACATATCCCACACTGCAGAACTTTGTCCACACTGAATAAGGGTTGGTAAATTAAAATCTGGTTTATTTTTTTGTTGTGCAAAACTTAAAGTTGGAAACAATATAATCGTAACAAGTATAAGAATTTTATACATGGTATTTCCTTTCAAAAACAATTAGATCGAACAACTATTTATAAAACTTAAATTAATGCTTGACAATCTCTACGAAACCCCATATAATAGTGGTGTAATAAGAAAGGAATCAGTACAAATGAACATGAATGATGTGTTATTTTGTGAAGACGAAAATAATCGGATTAATGCAGAATCCGCACAGGGCTCCCAATCTATTATGGTGCAGTCTGACATGAAATCATATGCTTTAAAAACAGGATTGTGGCCAAGTTCGGATTATAATTTTATCATTAATGCCCACGCAGAAGATCGTGGTTGGTCGCAAGAAGGTTTTACTGGAATGGAGATAATTCAATAAAATGGGATACTACACATATACCAAATCCCCGATAGGTTGCTTCACTGAAAAAGAAGTTGGTAATTATTTTGAGTATTCTCTGAATGATGATCCAATTAACAATATCAATGAAGATTTCCCACATAAGGTTTGGGTAGGTGGTGGACAGATAAATGATTCTGGATATCGATATGCGAATGTGAAGAAGACAGTGGCTTACATATGCGTTGATGAGGATGAGTTTGGTTTACCTGTCATAGAGAAATGGTATCTCAAAAAGAATGTTGAATATGCAATAGATCGGTGAAGTGTTACGGTAGCACGTCAGTCTCCAAAACTGAAAGCTGGGGTTCGACTCCCTGCACCGATGCCAAATGAATGCTTGACATTAAACGAATCATATGTTATAGTAAAGTATAAATTGAGAAAGAGAGAGAAATATGCAAGTTGCAGTGATACATACCGCCTTTGAACAAGCTCCAAATACAGTTGCATTAGTTGAAGTTGATGATGCCATGTCAGTTGAAGAACAACTGGAGTATGCATATCGTTGGACAAATAACGTGATGGGTTCTTGGAGTATCCAATCAGAGTTTTTGTCTAGTGGTAAAAACGGTGACTATAATGAGAACGTAACTGTTATGGCACCCCTACCAGTTGATGACCGTGGACAGTCATGGGGCCTGCGTTCTACATCCATGGGAGATCAAATGTTAATTGGTAACACCAAGTATGAAGTTGCAATGTGTGGGTTTGAAAAAATTAGTGCTTGACATTGTTCTCTTAATATGTGATAATGTATAGGTAATCAAGAGAGGTGATTCGAATGACACAGACTGATGCAGAATTCATGAAAGAAATGGACTATTTCGACACATATGGTGCCGGTTGTGGATTTGAAACACGGTGGTCTATTTATGATGAGAACATCAAAATGGGTAACAAACATCCCTTCAAAACTCCTATGACTATTCAGAACAAATGTGAAGTGTGGGGTTATGATGCCTCTGCAGTTTGTACTGGTGAGACTTGGGGGGATATCTGGCAAGCTTGTGATGCTGTCATACGAAATTCGGTTGATAGTGATGGAAACAAAGATCATCATATCTTTATTGAAGATTTGGAAACGCAAGGTAACGGCGTTTGGAATTTGGTAACAGGATCTTAATTTACTTGGAGGACTTTAATATGGAACAGGCTCTTATCGACTACATCAATTCCGCAAATGCAAAATCTCAAGCATGGATGGATGCAGAAGAAGGTCGTTGGGTGGGTATGATTCCAACTGATGAGCAGTATTGGATTGATCGGGGGTGTACTACTCTTGAACAATACATGCGTGAAACTCTAGAGGAGGACGCATATTATACTATTGCCGAGGCAACATCTAAATCATACGCTCGGAGTTTTGACTTCACTACCATGTCTGACGAACAGTTAAATGTCATGTGTAATGAATATGGTGCAATGATTGAGCAACAAATACAGGAACAAGAGGCCGAAGATTTGTTGATAGTCACTAACTTTGAAAAATCAATTGCAGAAATGATTTCGTGGGGTGCAAAGACTCGTGAAACTGCAATTCGCTGGTTACTAGAGGCACAACAGTTTGATGAATACGACCTTGCATACGGCGGTTCCTTTGCGTGTCACACTATGAATTTGCCAACTAATAAGTATCACCAAGAGTTTGATATGGTGATGCAAACGATGCAACCTTATTCAGAGGTTGCATAAATATTCCAATGAGCATACCACATAATTCAAAATCAGAACCATACATCTTACATGAAGATCTGACAATGGATCGTGAGAGACATGGTGGCCCGTATGATAGAGGTAGTGCAGATGCATATTATGATAGACCATTTGAACCACACTACTACGTTGGCAATACATATCAATCGCCTCGTATCGGGGAAGATCAAATGACAGAAAAACAAATCAGTGAATATTCTGCCGGATATGGCGAGGAAGAGGATAGAAAAGAATGGTAATGGAAGATGGCCCAATGAAAGGTGCAGTTGACGCAGAAACTGAAAATGTTTTGCGTCAAGAATTTGTAACGTATTCAGTACGTGATGGTGAAACCGTTGTAAAAACTGTTGTTACAAGAACTTTTAGTGAAGGTGATTATATTGATACCACCACAGTTATACCAATGGGAAAAGTCTGGCATAAGGATTGATACATGGCGGTTTTAGAAAAACCAAAACGTAAAAGACGCACAAAGGCGGAAATGGAAGCTGCAAGGATTGCAGAGAAACAACCTACAAAAACTAAAAGGAAACGTAGGACAAAGGCCGAGATGGAGGCATCCAAGTCAAAGGATGCAACTCCACCACCAGAAAAATTACAACCATGGGAAATAGGATATCCAAGAGAAAAGATAACTGCAAAACCCAAAAAAACAAGAAAGGTAAAGACATATCCAAAACAACCCCCAAGTCCTAAGTTTGATATCTCTCTTATAGAAGATGAAATCACAATGCCTGGTGGTGCGAAATATGGAATTACAATAGAAACTAAACATGGTAAACATGTCATATCACACTGCGATATAAACAAAGATTGGGGTATATTATATAATGCACAATATAATGATACTCAAAAACACTGGAAATCTTTTGTGCAAATATATCATAGGTTACTCGAAGAAAAATGTACTCCTGTTAAGGGCACAAGACGCACTAAAAAACAAATGGAATATGCAAAGGTACTCAAGGAGTCTAGAAAGAAAAGAGAAGGATAAAACATGCCGAAATGGGCAGTAATGATCGAACCAGATCCAGGCGATTGGATTTATGTATGTGATGGTGTGTCATGGCAGACAGGTAGTAGTCCAAAACTATATGACACAAAGGAGGAGGCAGTAGAGGCCTCACTCACATGGAACAATCCTAGTGTTGTACAATATCATATGCCGGAGAAAGAAGATGGCGATTAACAAAGTAATCATTTACGGAAAAGAAAATTGTATTTGGTGTGAAAAAGCATTGACTCTCGCATCAAACATGCATTATGATGTAACATACAAAAAATTAGAAGATGTGAATATTAGGGATGAGTTTATTAAAATCTTTCCCGATGTTAGGACTGTACCACAAATCTTAGTGGATGGCAGTCATGTAGGTGGATATCAAGAATTCGAGGAGACAGTGAATGCAAGATCCAATAAAACTCTCAATTGATGGGCTCGACCCTGAGTCATGTGCATTATTAGATATAATGTGGGTGATGGATAGTCAAGAAGAATTGGAGTTATGGAAACATTGTTTACCAACAAAACAGAAACAAAAAGTAGAGACTCTTTGTGAAATGTTAAAGTTATCAGTAATTGATGTAGAGATTGAAAAGATGGAAAACCAAACATTCATAGCAAAGGAACTACTAGAGGAGATAGGGATTAATACGACATGAAACCGTTAGATATTGCACAATACAGGGCAAAGTGGTTGCCCGGCACAAAAGTAAATGTTGAAGATGGTCTACGTAACAAAGCCGAGGCATGGTGTAAAGAGAATCTTGAATCATGGCAATGGAAATTATCTAGACAAACTGATTGGGATATAAATAGTTATTCATTTGAAAATTCTGATGATGCATACAAATTTCGCGAAGATGTGTGTGGTGTCCGTGAAGGATACTACGATTACATGCTGCGTAAAATGCGCGAAGAAGAATAACAAGGGAGACTAATTGGACGAAATTCCGCACAAGTGGGATGATCCATGTGACGATTGTACACATTGGTTCAATTAATATAAAAAAATTCATTGACATAACCTAAATTTTCTGGTACTATGGTAGTACATAATGTAAGGAGTGATTCATGCTAGAATATTGGGAATTCGCAAAACAGTTAGAAGGTCTCATTAGGCGTAGTGAGAATTTCGGTAAAGACCGAAATGATATCTTAACTGAACTATCTCTTATGGCCGATAACTATAAAACTGTTGCAAATTATATGGAACAGAATATGCAGAGGGATCTTTCTGATGAACTCAGCAATAGTTAGGTCAAACGATCCTACCTTATCTCAATTGAGACAAATTCTTGCAAAGTCTGGTCTTGAATTTTATATCAAGAAGGCACCTAAAGAAAATTTAGTAAAAGTAACCTTTATAGTGAGGGATGATGATGTTGAACTTTGATGATTTGACTTTCATGGTTGATCAAGAACAACAAGAACTTGCCAATGTGCTTGGAGATACAGCAAAGGTCATGTCCAGAGCAAGAATGACATTTGGTCAATATATCTTGTCAGTAATACATTTCGGTAAAACTGGAATGTATGAAATTGCAGTGATAGATGCAGAGACAGATAAATTTGTGAGATTGCCTGGCATTATGTCTGGTGATGATGATGTAATGCCATACATGACAGAACCTGATGTAGAAAGTATTATGAAAAAACTATATTTTATTTCAGAAGGGAAAGTAGATGCAAGTAACTAATGCAGACAAGGCTCGATGGGGTAGTTATTCCAACCGAAAAGATTCATATGATGACGAGTTAGATGCAGCGGCATTTAAACGCATTGTAAGGTCAAACGAAGACTTAAAAGATTACCTTCGTAAATTTTTACCAGATGGTACTGCAAACTATCGATTTGTGGATAAACACTTTGGTCCATACAAAGTGGACATGTCTATATTGAATGAAAATGGTAAAGTTGTTGCAGATGTAGAGTTGGAAAGATGGTCGCAATGGGATGAAACATGGCCATCATACTACAAACACATTCATTTTCTTGGTAGGAAAGAAAAATTCTTTGCCGATCGACCATTCTTTATGGTATATCTGAACAAATCACAGAATAAGTGTATGTGTCTGGAGAAATCAGTATTCGAACACATTCCTACAATCGATAAGTTTTTTAAAATGAAAAAGGTTTGGGATCAAGTGAAAGAAATTCCATTGTCGGAGGGAGTCATCTATTCATGAGTATGCATTTGACGCCAGTGTATTACACCACTACGAACACAAAGAAACGTAAACAGAAAGGTCTCACTGCAAAGGATAGAGAGGCCCAGATACGTCATGAAAAGTTTCTCAAGAAAATGGGTGTCACTGGTAAGTCAAATTATAAACATGCATTACCAAATCTGAAATCAGATAGACCATCATTACCTACATCTGATGTAATACCTACTGTTGCTCCAAGAAAGGCTCGGCACGAGGTAACATCAGATTATGTGATAGGTCCTGCATATAACAAAGGTGCATATCAAGTCTTGTCGAAACAAGAAGTACAAGACCCAATGACGGGAAAACGTCGATGAAACGAATACCATTTAAGGGTGGCGATGAATATGATGCTCTGACAAAGGCTCGAAAATATGTGCATTGGAGTAAAGGTCAGATAAAAAAGATCAAACGCAGATACAACAAACGATTTAGAAAGAAAGGCAAAGTGATTGATGAGTGAATTATATTATGGAGAAAAGATCAACAATTTGCCATCAGAGTTAGTTGATAGTGAAATTTGCACACATTGTGGCCGTTGTTGTTTTTTCTATAGAGTGAAAGAGGACTGGCTACAACATTTTGATGAGAATACTCCTGATAAGATTAAACTAAAATATGACGAAGAAATTCCAATCAAGTTAGTAGAAGATTGGGATGGATATCACGTTGCATGTGGTAATCTTGAAGATAGACAGTGTACTATTTGGCAAAACAGACCAAAAGTGTGTGCAGAGTATAACTGTTTTGAGTCTGCAAATTATGGAGATAAACAGCCGCATATCGATTTAGGGTTTACGGCATATTTAATTAAAGAGATCAAAGGCATTGATGTAGACATATCGAATGTAGTTTTAAAAAGTGAAGATAGAAAGGTCACAAAAAAATGAGTGAAGAATATGATTTTCCAAGAATGCACAAATCTGAGGATTGGATTGAACAACAAATATCCGATCTCGTACACGAACAGGTTTTTGAATTCTTTGGACACGATGAGATTACTGATTTTACAGAAGAAGAAATCAAAGAACTTGAAAATTTCCGTGATGGATATGACGGATTACTATCTATTGGATATTCCAATTTGATAAACTGGTGGGAAAGTGAAACTTGGGAGGAAGAAAATGGCTAATCATGTAAGTTTTTCTGTACAATTCGATGAAGACAATTCTACATTGATGAAAGAGAAATGGCGACAGATTACTCAAAAACTACACAACGATGAATCATCTGATGGTGAATATTGGTTTGGTGATCTGTTTACAAATGAAGATCTCAGTCTTGATGATGTAAGGCAATACAGTTGGACAACATCAGAGATAGGGCCTAAGTGGTGCTACATACAAGAGTATGACGATGATGGGTTCTATGGTTACTCCGCATGGGATGCCCCTGAGCGCGGGCTAGAAAAGTTGCTGACTGAGATTGCTGGTGCAAAAGATATCACATCGATCACATATGAAGATGAAGGACTCAACTTTGCTGGATATTCTATCTACGAGGGAGAAGAAGTTGTAGATGGCTGTCAAGATGAATATGAAGAAATCATTGAGAGGTGTCAACAAGTTCATGATGACCTCAAAGACAGGTATAGTTTTGATGAAGAGGCGTGGTTAGATGAGGAATCCGAAGAATTCTTCAATGACAATGTATGGGAAACTCTCAGTGATGAGTATAGTTGCTACATCATTGATGTGGTAGACTCAATCAAAGCAGCTCCACGATAGGAAGAAAATGGCAATCACGACAAGATACAAACCAATCACTAGTGGGCCTCTCTATGAGGAAACAAAGAAACCACAGTTGATGTTTGTGCCTTATCGTAAGATGTTTCGCCGTTCAAATCGAAAGAAATACAAATCGCCCGTAGTGATGTGGGGATCTGTGTGGAAAAAACTTTCCGAAAAGGCTTGACAGTCATATACGGTTATACTATAATGTATATGTAATCAAGAGAGAAAGTGATTCGAAAATGTACTACGAAAATCAAATCAAAGACCTGTTGTTGTGTTCACAAGACTATGCATCACGTATCTATGCTGCCATTTGTCACTTAGATTTGTCTGAGATGTCGCAAGAGACTTTCATGATGGAAGTCGCAATCGCCACCAATTTCGTAGAAGCCAATGAAGGAGATCTTTAATATGTCAGAATTGTTTGAAACAGGAATGGGTGTGATACGCCGCTATCGTGACTATGTTGCACAAGGTGAAATCACTTCAATCCACGAAGACGCCGATGAAACCGTTTTGATTACTGTCATGTATGATGACGGTGCGATGAAAACATACACCGAAGAATGCATGATGCACAACCTTGGACGCCGTATCATAGTTACAGAGGAGGTACTACACTAATGGCAATCAATCCAATAAAGAAATCACAAGTCACCAAATTAATGAAAACATATAACAAACATAGTCCAATTCGAACATCTAATCTGTACCATGTTTTCGTTGATGAACATACATTCACAAAAGAAGAAATGGTACGACTGCCTGTCCTTCGAAGTGATCAAGGATGGCTGAAAAAGCAAGGTTATCTTGAACATACAGTCATGGATTTGAATATGGATTCAAACGAGGCATATGCAAGACAAAATCATCCCGATCAAGCATATTGGTCAATCACATCAGAAGGAAAAGCCTTCTTAAAAGGTCTCCTAGTGTGATAAACGAAGAAATCCGTAGAAGAATTAAACTATCAGTAGCCGCATATGCATATGAGGTAAAGAATGATAGTATTATGTCCGATGCGGATTTCGATGAACAATGTAAGTTAGTAGATGTATTAAAGAGTACAGGTAATAAGAAAATAGATAATTTTTTTAGAAAACATTTTGATGCATCTACAGGACAATGGATACACAAACATCCAGAGTTAGATAAGATATCGGAGTTATATAGAAAGTATTATTCAAATGCGAATCATTGGTAACATGCAGATTAATGCAGACGGTAAACTTGAACGTCGAACATATCAGAAAGATATGAAGAAGATATTAGGTCGTAGCCTATGGGAAGAATACAAATATTATAAGAAATATTTTAAACAATATGATATGACGGTGAAAGAGTTTATGGAGAAGAAGGCCGATATAGAGACAAGTTGGAATACTCTACGCAATAGGGGTCAACACTTTCATAATTATGATCCACTTGGTGTAGAGGGTAGAAAGTATCTGCCAGGGTATCAAAGTCCAAAACCACCTAAAAAACGTTTATAAATACTCTAATTTCCAATGGAAATGGTAGTGGAATTATATGGGATAATGTGGGAAAGTTTGGGAATCCGCTGCAGAAAACAAATTTTGAGTGTTAAATTAATGCCGCAGGGTGATTCGCCGAAGTGATTCGGAGGAGCCGCCATGATTCGCAGAAAAAAACTTTAAAAAAACGCAAATAACGCTTGACAAATACCTTGACATGGGGTATTATGGTCGGTGTTGAGGGTTGATAATGATTTGGAAGATTCTTAGATATTCTTAGATAATGCTTGACAATTCCTTAGAGGCTTGTTAAGATATACATGAACTGATAGAGGTGATTCGAAATATGAGTGAAATGATTTGGACAGATGCTGAGTCTTTAAATGGACGAGGATATAAAGGTTGGAATTCAGAAGAGCTTGAAGTCAATCTTGGTCCTACGAACGAACGAGAGGAACCATGTTTGAATTGTCCTCTTGCTCAGACTTGTGTATCAAAGTTTATTGAGAACAAAAAAGGTGAACAGATAGAGATTATCACACAGCCTTGTATTGAAACTGGACATGCCTGTGTTGCCTTTCGTCAGTGGTGTACACATGGTACATTTAAAGATGAAGATATGATGCGTTTACTTCGGGAGTTTGAATAATGTTGAATGAATTTATGAACAATCTATGGGGTTCTGGATGTACTGGTGTAATGGTGCCAGGACTTGGAGAGATCATTGACGTTCGTTGTAAGTACGGAACCGATCTACAAGCCACCATACAAACATCTGGAGGTAAGATGGTGTTACGTGATGGTACAGAATTATTCGAGGAATTTCCGAATTTATTTTCAGAATCCGCTTGACATTCCTCTGTGAATATCCTATAATGTATATGTAATCAAGAGAGAAAAGGAATCAGTAATGGCTTATATTAGTGCAAATGAAGTGAAATCGATTCGTGAGATGCTCAAAGAAACATTTCCAAAATTTAAATGGAGTGTTCGAAAGTCATCTGGTGGTCACTCTGTAGGTGTTACCATCAAGTCTGGTCCTACAGATTTCTCTGAACATTTTCGTGGTGATGAAGGTTATTGTCAAATCAACCAATATCATACTCACAATTATGGAGACCATGCAAGTTTCTTCGATAAAGTTGTTGAGATTGTGAAAACTGCGCCTTTGGTAAAAGGTGTGGGTCGTGGTTGGTATGATAACTCTGATGCCATGATTGATTATTTCGACACTGCATATTACATGGATATCTCAGTTGGGGATTGGAACAAACCTTATCAACAAGTATAAGATAAGGCCTCTTAGCTCAACTGGATAGAGCAACGGCCTTCTAAGCCGTAGGTTATAGGTTCGAGTCCTATAGAGGTCGCCAAGATATGATAGAGAGTTTCGCCAATTTATCTCTATCACCTTATAATAAAAATTGGCTGGATTATGGTTGGAGGTCGATCATAGTCGAGGAGTAAATGCCTGCATTAACCAGCGACAGGTATAGGGCCTCCCATATAACAACGAAGGATTTTCTCCTTTACCTTCGTATCTAAAAGGTCGCTCTGGTTTGCTCATTCATTCCACTGTGACCTTTTTTTGATCCTTCAAGACCCCCTCCCCCAAAACTGGTGAAGACTTTATTAAGTTGGTTCCATATTTTCGGTTAGGTCGGTCTATAGAGTGGCCCTAGAAGTTCTTCAATCGCCTCAGAAACACTTTCGAAAAATTTTTTTTTTGCCAGAAAATATATCCGAAACCTAAATAATATCGAAATATCTAGAAAGGATATCGAATGTTAAAACGAATGAAAAATTTCCGAATTACAAATGCACAAGCGGCTCTCATCTTGGGCGCTCTAGGATCATATTTCCTTTATTGTGATATGTCACATGGCCATATGGAGAATATACATCATCCACATAGCGCAGATATTTTTGGTATTGGAGAAATGACTTGGATGTGGTTCTCCATGGCAGTCATACATTTTTTTATGAGAAAGTGTGAGTGTTCATCTGGTGGGTGTGATTGCAAAAAATAATTCAAAAAAATTCTGTAGTTTTTGATATTTACCTTCATGGAGAGTGTATCCATGAAGGGTTGCCTTCCTACGAAGATTGTTATGAAACTATCGCTATAGAAAATCGCGGAGAGAATTGTGAAATTCTTCCGCGAACAATTGTGAGAGTCAAGGGGTTAGGTAGAGATAGTGATTTGCATAACTGATTTAAAGGAAGCATATAGAATATTCTGGATTGTCAAAGGACATATCGCAGAAAGTGATCAGACTGCATTAGATTGTTATAATGGATATTTTAAAAGATTATGGATTGATGGAAGCAATGGAGCTCCCCTGTCTGATTATGAAGAAGGTTTTGAAATTGCATGGAAGAAAAAATTAAAGGCAGATGAGTTCTGCCTTCGTGCATTTTGAACCACGGCATTTGCGAGAGATGCCATAGAAGAAACCTCTTGCAGACTCGTAGTCATCAAAAGTTTTTTCGTGGTGGTATTTGCGATAGAGTGTATATTTTACAATGTACATGATTTAACCTTTCAGTAGAAGAAGAATTGAAACAAGAAATGCAACGTTCAGAATAAACGAAACAGTTGTTATCGATGCTGAAGATGTTAACATCGCTGTCACTCTGGATATCACTGAGACTGAATAACCGGCTGCATATTGAAGTTTTTTTGGTAGATATTGAATCATTTCGAATCACCTTTCTTATTACTCTTATAATCTATCTGATTTGAGGCGTATTGTCAAGCATTCTTTTGATATGGTATGTACATCATATCTACATGTCAGTCAGTTGTGTCGATGATTCCTTCTTTTTCCGACATATGCGTTCAGCGCGGAATCCCTTCGGGATAGATTTATAAATAAAAGAAAGGGGTTATCTATGGCCAGAGACAGTCAATATAGTTACGTAGAAACGGATGAGAATGGAAATGTTACTGATCTTGGGATTGGTGGTTATTTGATCCTACCTACTGTAATTGTTCATAGAGTGACTCAACAAACGTATGGAAACTTTTTAAAACATAATTCTTTTATTCGTTTTGCGGCAAATCTAGTAGATGTTGGAATTCAACGAACAGAATTAAAAACTGAATATGGTATCGATACAATTTACGTACCAATCACAATTGACTTAGGAGCCGGTGACGTGTCACTTTCTATTAAACAACTTATTGATGTTGCAGAGCCTGCAAGTGGTTACTTTTCGGATGGGTCTTATTTGCGATATAATGCAGCCGGTAACTCATTTGTTGAACAACCAACAACTGGTGGTGGTTTTGTGACAGTTACTGATTTGGATGTTGCAATTGCGGATTTGATGGACTCTGCACCAGATACACTAAACACACTGAATGAGATTGCAGCTTCACTTGGAGATGATGCAGATTTTGCAGGAACGATGACCACATCTCTTGCTGGATTACAAACACAGATTGATAATCTTCCAGACGTGTTTAGTGGAGACTATGATGATCTGACCAACAAACCAACAATTCCAGATATCACAGGCCTTGCGTCTGAGACATATGTAACAAATGCAATTTCAAATATTGATTTTTCTGGATATGTGACTCAGACTGCATTGGAGGCTGAAGATTATGCATCAAAGTCTTACGTGAGTACTGCAGTTGGTAATATTGATTTATCTGCATATGCAACAACAACCTATGTAGATAATAATGTTTATTCGGATAGTGCTGTAGATACACATTTAAATAATAGTAGTGTGACGGCAGGAAATATTTTAAGTTGGTCTGGTACAGACTATGCATGGATTGCACCCGCTCCACACACATTTATTAAACAGTGGGTTGTCTTTCGAATTTCTCATGGGTCAACATATTCATATACTGGTGGATTGGCGCCGGGCCAGTGGACTATGATGCCAGATAATATGAACGAAACTGGTACATCGGATGACCTGATTGCGAGTATGACGTTTAAGATTAGTCCTAACGTTGCAAACACTCAGCTGCAAGTAAACAGTGTTGATTTTGGTTTTCGTTCTGGGGCAACTACTGTAAATGAAACTTTTACAACTTCTCATACATTTGATTATACAGAATTTACAAATCCAAATTCTCAAATCTTTTCCGTCCGTGGTGGGAATTGGAATATTGAGTTTACGTTGGGGGGTTCTACAACCACAACACAATCTATTAAATTACTCAGAGTTGGCGATTAATGCAATTTGACCTAGAAAAGATTATGAATGATTCGCAATTGGAATTGCAAGAAACTCCAGACGTAGAAGTATTACGTAAAATAAAAGAAAAAGAAACAGGTGGTGTTACTACACATTGGATTGTAACTGTTACTTTCTTTAAAGATAAACCTACCGAATTTACTGATGAATATGAAATCACTGATTCATATCTTACTATTGTAAATATCTTACACCAAATAGAACAAAAAAGTTTCTCCAATATGCAAGACGCAACAATTGCATATCAACATTACAAACCAAGGCTTATAAAGATTGGTCACTTTCTGAATAATCTTGGTGGATGTTGGTGTTTATATGGCGTTTGTAGTTTACTCTATCAATTAAATCCACACTATTCAATGTTGGTAGATGAATGTTGGAAAAATATTGGTCGTTGGAAATAAATCTATTGACATAAACAATCATATGTAGTATATTAGTTCTTAAATGTGTAATTACTCAAAGGAGAACTTATGTATACTTTTACAAAATATGATGATGACGGTGATGTTTCAGTCAGTGTTTCAAACGAACATGCAGATATGAATGAAATACTAGAAAGATTTCAGGCATTTCTTTATGCAAGTGGATTTACTTGGGTTGAAGAAGGTTCCATTATCTATGAAGAACCGACAATTGAAGATCCAACATCAATTTCACATTCATATGCATATAATCCAGATGATTGGCATTATCATCCATCTGAATCAGTTTCAATAGATGAATCTCAAATTTCATTTAACTTTGAAGGCAATGAGTCGGAACGTATCTAATGAGAATCGAACAGGAAACCAAATTAGATTATAGTGACGTATTAATTCGTCCGAAACGTTCTACACTGTCAAGTCGCAAGTGCGTATCTCTGAATAGAGAATACCAATTTGTAAACTATAATTTCGATGATATATGTGATTCAGATTTTTCTGGTGTACCTATCATTGCTGCAAATATGGATGGTGTCGGTACATTTGAAATGGCTGATATGCTTGCAACAGGTCAGATTATGACCTGTTTAGTCAAAACCTACACAGTAAATCAACTAGTGGATTATTTCGATACAGAAGAATATCTTGAGCGCAGAGAATATGTTGCAATGTCTATTGGTATTTCTGATGCGGATCATGATAAGTTTCGCATGGTCTACGAACAAGTTGGATATAATCTAAAATATGTTTGTATTGATGTTGCAAATGGATATACAGAACGGTTTGTAGACTTTATAAAACAGTTTAGAATGTTGTATCCTAATATTGTAATCATTGCAGGGAATGTTGTTACTGCAGATCAAACACAGGAGTTAATTTTAAATGGAGCCGATATTGTTAAAGTGGGTATTGGGCCTGGCAGTGTTTGTACTACTCGTATCAAAACTGGAGTCGGTTATCCCCAACTCTCGGCAGTTATTGAATGCGCTGATGCTGCCCATGGTCTTGGTGGGCATATCATTGCTGATGGTGGGTGTACATGCTCTGGTGATGTAGCGAAGGCATTCGCTGGTGGTGCTGACTTTGTAATGTTGGGTGGTATGCTTGCCGGACACGATGAAGGTGGTGGTGAAGTAATAAAGAAATATTACAAATCAGATGAAGTTGATATACATGATAATGGAGATCACGTTTCGGCAATAGAAGAAAAACAGTTTGTGCAGTTCTATGGTATGAGCAGTAAGGCTGCAAATGATAAACACTTTGGTGGACTTAAAGAATATCGTTCGTCTGAAGGTAGAGAAGTCTTAGTACCATATCGTGGAGAGGTGGCAAAGACAATCCAAGATATTCTAGGGGGCATTAGAAGTACTTGTACTTACGTGGGTGCAGGGAGTCTTAAACAACTTTCGAAATGTACAACTTTTGTGTTAGTTAATAATCAATATAATGGAGTATTTGAAACAAAATAATAATGCATTTTTTGCATGGCGGGAATGCAAAAATTCTATATGAAAAACCCGTCAGAACCCTTGACTTAAATATACTTTTGCACTATATATTCACGTAATGATACACACATTTATCACACGAAAGGAAACGCAAATGTTAGGGGTATTAATCAACTTATATGGTTCATGGCAATCTCGTCATGAAGCATCAGTAGCAAGAAAACAAACTATCAGAGAACTCTCTAGACTAACCGATTATGAATTAAATGATATTGGTCTTAGTCGCGGAGAAATTAAATATGTCGCACAATCTCATTATAGAGATATTGTCGAAGAAAATAAAGCAAAAGAAAGAGTGTACACATATTCAAATGGTAACTTGAAGGGGTGGGTCTAATGACAACTTTAGTAGCAAACTATGTCTTTTCACCGTTATCTGGATTGTGGTCTTCACTAGATCGTTATACGCAGACAGTTGGTTATGCGAGAGCGGCAGCGGAGCTCGCAAGAATGGGTATGCACGAGGAAGCCAAGAAATGTATGTTGGAAATAGGGAAAATCCAAAATAATTGAGAAGGAATGAAAATGAATAAAGCTTTAATTTGGACTTTTATTGTAGGTTTTTTAGTAAGTATGTTATATGTCGCAACCGCATCGGCGGAAGGTAATCCAGACAAAGGTAAAAAGGGTTTTAAGAAATGTGCCTCATGTCACAGTATTGACGAAGGCGGAAAGAATAAAACTGGACCTAATCTCTGGAATATCATGCAAAGAGGTACTGCACAGGCAGACTTTAGATATAGTAAAAAGTTTCTTGCGTGGGCAGAAGAAAATCCAGAGTGGACACCAGAATTGATGGATGCTTGGTTGACTAATTCGAAGAAATTAGTTAAGGGTACTAAAATGAACTTTAAAGAAAAGAAAGAACAGAAGCGTGCCGATATTATTGCATACTTACAAACTATGGGGGTAACTGATAATGAGTGAACAAACTAATTATTGTACAACTAAAGATTTGGGTAAGGCCTTTGCAGTTATCGCATTCATGATTGTTGGTGTACCAATCTTGGCACTTATGGCAATGGTTGGGTTGGAAGATTACGCCCAGTATTGTAATAAGAGTTGGATACCATGTTTCGGAATATCTTATGACTCCTAGAGAACAGGCACAACAAGAGGCAGAAAAAACTTTTGATGCATTTATGGTTTGGAGTAAAAGAGTAACGTTGTGGTCTATATTATTTTTACTTGTTGTTGTTGTAGGATGTAACTCTGGTGTGCATGATGGTCAGAGTTACCCTGGCTACAATGGCGAACAATATGATCCAACAATATAAATAATAGTATGAATAAACCAAATGAAAAATTCAAACTAACAGTAAGTGACGTAGAGTATATTGAAAAGGCTCTACGTCATTACCAGAATGAATTAGACAACAATAATAAACGAAAAGTTACTGAGTTGTTGGCAAAAATACACCACCAGAAAGTGTGGTTTAGACCCAAAGACACTTATGTAAGTGGGTAAAATATTGATTACTAAATAATGTTGTGGTAACATGCCACAGAGCTTAATGAGGATATTATAATGGCTTTTAAACTTTCAAATAGATCAAAAGGTAAATTAGAAGGCGTCCATCCAGATATGGTCGCAGTCGTTGAACGTGCTATTGAATTGACCAAAGTTGATTTTGGTGTGACCTATGGAGTACGTGAACTAGAAGAACAGAAAAGATTGGTTGCATCTGGACGTTCTCAGACTATGAAATCTAAACATTTAATTCAAGATAGTGGGTATTCTCACGCAGTAGATGTTGTCGCCTATGATGGATCAGAAGTTATCTGGGAAATCAATGTATATGATGATATCTGTGATGCATTCAAACAGGCCGCCGAAGAACATGGTGTTGCAGTCAAATGGGGTGCTGCATGGTCAGAAGGTGATATTCGTTCTTATAGTGGTACTGCAGAAGATGCAATGAATGCATATGTTGATTTACGCCGTTCACAAGGACGTAGACCATTTATTGATGGCCCACATTTCGAACTGATTGTCTAAGTGTCAGATTGGCCGGACAATCCTGTAGAGGCAGATTCGTTTGGAATGTATTCATATTATGAAAGAAATCGCGCTAAAGGTGTAATGAAAAGGTTCAAGGAAGATAGTCCTGACCCTTATCATCAATATGAATTAAAGAGGGCAAAGAAAATACTAGAAACTGAGCCCTTTGACGTAGAAAATCAGTACACTCCAGTAAATAAAAAGTAAAATAATTTGTAAGTCATTGATTTACAAAGAGTTCTTTTTTCAAAGAATGCTTGACTCCTATCAATCAATATCGTATAATATGTGTATATTTTGATTGATAGGAGTTTGTTATGAACTACGTAGAAGTCACTGGTGGTTTGAAGTCTCAGAGAGATGTTGTCGGAAAGACTGTTGGGTGGTTTATTAGAAACCATATGAAACGGTTTAGAACGTTAGATATCCAAATTCAATTAAAAGATTGTAAAAAACAAGGTATCGAAGGTTGTTGTTTGCACCTTGATGGTAATGAGTTCGAATTGGAGATAGAGAGAAATTTAACTCTTTATGATTTAGTTTGTACTGTTATTCATGAAATGATACATGTCAAACAATATGCACGTAAGGAATTAGTTGATGTAAATGCCGTCCAATATTGGAAAGGTAGAAATTGTCAAGATGTTACTTACATGGATCAACCTTGGGAAAAAGAGGCATACAGGTTACAAGACAAATACACCGTAGAACTTTGGAAGGATAACGTATTATGAAAAATATAATCAATGGAATTATCTGCTTTAGTGGATTGTTTATTATGTTGGGTTTTGTTGGTAATGATGATTACACAATGGAACTTATTATGTCGGGAGTAGATATTGAACCGATTCCATTATGGCAAACTGCAATTGGCTCCATTGGTGGTTTGTTTATGTTTGGTTATGGTGCATTCGCACTTAGTAGAAATGGTTGGAGTGACTAAAATACAACACACTATATTTCATATAGAAATGTATTGACATTTTACAGAGTATAGTGTATAAATATATTTGTAGTCGTTGATACGATTCAACATACATACTGGACTTGGGGGCAGTACCCAACGCCTCCACCATAAATGCACTATGTCCTGCTGCAACAGGAAGTTTTGCAGAACATAGATGGCCCGTAAGTGGCGGTCGAAGTTAGTGCATTTATGATGGGGGCGAACTAGGATCGACAGGTGTGTAGAGATGAGAGTAGATTGCCGTGATGACCTACGTTATTCGGTCAACAATAATAAATGCAAACGATAATTTTGCACCTGTAGAGATGGCTATCGCAGCTTGATTCTAACGGAGTTGGCGGCTCACTTGGCAACAGAAGTAGTCGTACTTTAACTCTAATTAGAAAGAACTATAATGAAAAACGTATTAACAGCTGCAGCTTTAATCTTGGCCACAGCAGGCACAGCATCTGCGATTGATCTTGGAAATGGAATGTCATTTAATAATGAATTTACCGCAGAAAGAAACTTAGAAACAGAAACCAATGCCATCACATATGAAGCAGATTTCACATGGGATTTAGGTGTTGCATCATTCGAAGTCGGACCAAATGTTATCGATTTAGAAGATATTGAATTTACATCTATGCAATATGAAATTACTGCACCAATTGCCAGTGTATCCGGCATGGAAGTATATGGAAAAACTACCACAGATAAAGATTGGGGTGTTGGTGATATTAGTATTGGTGCATCGTTCTCATTCTAATACATTAATACATTAATAGGGTTGTTACTAAATAAACACGCGAGGGGCCATGGTTAGCCCCTCTTTTTTGTATAAATAGTATTAAACTTATCATACAGAGGAAACGAACATGGCAGTAAGTGATTATGTCCTATCGGATCAAACTGCAAGCGATCTTAGATTAGAAATAAATGATGCCTTGCAGGCAATTGTTTCTAATAATGCAAATCCATCAACACCACCAAATACATTTGCACATATGTGGTGGTATGATACAACAAATCATATTTTAAAGATGCGTAATGCAACTGATGACGATTGGTTTGATGTTGCATATTTTAATCAAGGTGTAACGCCACCAGAAATTACTTTACTCACTAAAAATGTTGGTGCAGATTTGTTATCAACTATTATTTCCGAAGTTTACGATTCTAATAATGCAACTACTGACAATCTAACAGAAGGTAGTACCAATCAGTATCACACAGCGGCAAGAGTACGTGCTGCAATTTCAGCTGGTGGTGATGTTACGTATGATTCAAGTACTGGTGTAATTAGTGTTACCAGTTATAGTTCTTCTGATTTCAATAGTGACCTTGCATCAAAGAGTACTTCTGACTTAACAGAGGGTAGTAATTTATATCATACAAATGAAAGAGTTGATGATAGAGTTAATGCATTAATCTCTGGTGGTAATGGTATTAATACTGCATATAATGATACTGCTGGTACTCTTACAATTTCTCATGCAAATACATCTAATGCAAGTAGTGTTTCTAGTGTGGTTGTACAAGGTGTTACATTAGATGGTGAAGGACATGTTACTAATCTAGATACAGAATCTATTACTAACTTTGCAAATAATTTAATGCCGGCCGGTTCTATCATTATGTGGCATGGTTCCGAAATTAATATTCCTACTGGTTGGGCCTTATGTAATGGTGCAAACGGTACTCCAGATTTGAGAAATAGATTTGTTGTAGGGGCAGGGGATAGTTATGCAGTAAATACTACTGGTGGATCTGCATCAGTCACTTTAACAGATGCCCAGATGCCAAATCATACTCACGATGGTAGTGGATTAAGTGCCGGGCCCGGCGGTGGACATTCTCATACAGCTGGTACATTAAAAACAGATCAAGCAGGTCAACACATACACCAAATTTATGCAAATGATCGTGGAAATTATGGTAGTCAGAAAGATGGTGTTGGTGCATTTAGTGATGATGCAGAAAGATTACTAGAAGATTGGCAAGATACTATTAGACCTGCAGGGGCACATACTCATACAATTACTGGACAGACAGGACATATTGGAGACCATCAACACAACTTTAGTGGTACTACTGGTTCCGCTGGTGGTGGAAATGGCCATGAAAACCGACCACCATATTATGCAATTTTTTATATTATGAAAATTTAAAATGTATTGACAAATACATATACTTCTGTTATAGTATATACATAATGAACGTGGAGAAAAAAATGAAATCGTTTTTGAAGTCAACCTTTGTTGGTCTCGCCCTATTTGCAACTACTCCTGTAAATGCAGGGGAATACGTTGATGCACGTATTCTTAGTTCGTCACCAGTTTATACATCTTTTATGGAGAAAGTGCCAGAGAGAGTGTGTAATACTACTCAAGCTCCAATTTATGGAAATGTAGGTGGTAATGGTGGTGCGAATGTACTTCAGGGTATGATTATTGGCGGATTACTAGGTAAAGGTGCCACAGGTAATGACCAAGGTGCAGCCGCCGGTGCGATCATTGGTGGAGTTATTGCAGGGGATAGAGGTAATCAAAGAGTTATCTCAGGATATCGTCCAATTCAATCATGTTATACCCAATATACATATAACACTATTGAAAAAATTAGTCACTATATCGTGACTGCTGATGTCAATGGTACAATGATTACAATACATCCAACAACTCTACCAATGGGTAATACAATTAGAGTATACGTAAATACTACGTACATTACAGATTAAAATAATATGCCCGCATGGTGGAATAGGTAGACACAACAGACTTAAAATCTGTCGGCGATATCGCTGTGCTGGTTCAAGTCCAGCTGCGGGCACCATAAAATGAAAAAACTAAAAAGTCCATGCATAAAATTATGTCACCTAGTGAATAAACACACACATATGGAATGTGTTGGTTGTGGTAGAAGTCAGGAAGAAATTATGTTATGGACAAAAATGACAGATAAACGTAGAGATGAAATTATGAAAAGAATAGAAAATGAACAATCCAGTATTTGAAAAAGGTTATCCCAACTATGATGCCGTAAATCGTAAAGATAGTTTTACTGTTAAGATAGAACAAGATGGAGAAGATTTAATTCTTCCATTGCCAGTTGACCTCTTGAATCAAATGGGTTGGGATGATGGCGATACACTTATTTGGGAAGAATTATCACCAGCTAGTTGGTCACTAAGGAAAGATAAATGAAATGGGTTTTAGTTTTCATAGTGTTTAGTCTGACCCCAGAAGACAATGTTAAGCAACCTAGAGTAGAAGGTTATTGGGAATTTTCAAACATGTATGATTGTTTTATGGCAAGAGAAAGTCTTGCAGAAGAAATTGGGAGAAATCCAAATGGACACTTTCCCATAGATACACAGGGAATTTGTGTTCAAGTTAACCAAGGAAAGAAATGAAAGATATATTAACAGATCCATTATTTTGGCTCTTATCGATACCTTTAATGCCAATAGTCGTTTTTGGTGTCCATAAAATTTATTTGGAATTATGGTGTTTAACATATGGATGGTTTAATTAAAATTTAAAAAAGACTTGACACAATATATAAAATGTGATATACTTCACAAGTAAGTTTAAAAAATCCAAACTCGACGGAGTAGGGATTGTAGTGCAAGGAAATGGGGGTAATACAGCCCCTAACTTGGCTCATAGTTGTAGTGACACTTGTAGACTCTGGAGACAGGGAGTGCTAGATTTCAGACCTAACTAGTTTGATATGAGGCTTTTCAGATAGTTTGATAGAGGATGTATCATTCTGGAATTGTGGGTATTCCTAAATCCCACCTACACATTAATTATTCGCTTGACAATCAGTATCGAATCAGATATGTTATAAGGGTAGTTAGAAAAAAAGGAATCACTTATGAATTATGTATCATCAGAAGTTGCGGTAGGTTTTGAAAATGCGTTCGAAGTTGCTGCAAACAATCCAGAAAATATCAACAACAACGGTTCTTTCAATTGGAACTTTATCGATGCAGATTTGTGCATTGATGGTTGGATGGATATTCTTGGAGACAATCTTTACTTTAAATTTTTTGATGAAATGATTAAAGTAGTTTCTGAAAACTAAAATAAAACGGAGTTTGGCGCAGTCTGGTAGCGCATCTGCTTTGGGAGCAGAGGGTCAGAGGTTCGAATCCTCTAACTCCGACCAATTAATAGGATTATATTATGCATAGAGTAAACACAACAACATCTTGGATAACTGATGACGATGCAAACATCAGATTAACAGTTTCTGGAAACCAAACTTTTAAACAATTAGGTGTACAACAATCTGATACATATGTGGCCGTAGAGGTAGATGGTACTATGGTTTTAGTAAAGATGGATTTGTCGCTAAAATGAGTATTAAACAGTTCAAAGACCCTAGAGATGAACTTTTGGTAATTCTTATGGAAGAATGTGCCGAATTAATTCAAGAATGTTCCAAATGTATTCGTAAAGGTGAATACGACAGAAAAAAATTCCAAGATGAACTTGGAGATGTTATGACGATGATTAATCTTGCCCACGAATGGGATATGTTTAGTTGGAACGAAGTGGAAATTCGTGAAGAACATAAACGAAACAAATTAAAGATATGGAGTAGATTAATTAATGAGACTGAAAGTGGTAGAGTTTTTTAAAATATTATAAATACTTTGTAATGTGAATTGAAACCTTAGATCATTATTTACTATGTAACGTAAATTTCTTATATTTACGGTGTAAAGTAAAAGGTATAATAATGATTGACCCCATAACAGCAATAACTGCTGCAACTACAGCATACAATGGTATACGTAAATTAGTATCGGCCGGAAGAGACTTGGAAGAAGTCGCCGGTCATCTTGGTCGTTGGTATGGTGCTGCAGCAGATTTGACTCGAGCAGAGAGTCAAAGAAAAAATCCCCCACTATTTACTAAACTTTTTTCTTCTGGTTCTGTCGAAGAAGAGGCCCTCCAGATAATTATTCATAAAAAGAAACTCGCAGAACAAGAGGCAGACCTACAGGCACTACTGAATAACCGTTTTGGTTATGGTACGTGGAAAGAAATGGTAGAGTTGCGTAGAAATATTCGAAAAGAAAGAGAAGAAACCATTTATAAACAAATGGAAAGACGTAAAAAGTTTTTTGAATTTCTATTAATTATATTTTTAATACTTTGTCTATCAGGAATATTGGCATTAATTGTGTTTCTTATCATGTCGGCCCAAGGATAATAAAGTAAATTCTTTGATTTTTATAAATAGTTTTGAGGATAAACTATTATGGATATTTTAGATTTGGTCAGTGATGTGGGGTTTCCAATTGCATCCGCTTTGGCGGGTGGATTTTTTGTGTTCCTAACATTGAAATTCATATTGGCCGGAGTCTTAGATGATATCCGTACCCAAAGAGGATTCGTAAAGTCTCTTGATAATAGAGTGAAAACGATGAATAATGAACTTTTGAGAATAGATATATTAATGTGCCGTTCATTTAATATTCCAATGCTCCCTGCAGATTTAAATAGAATTGCAAGGGCAGATGGACAAAAAGATGCTAGAAAGGACTAAATATGTTGTGGAAAGATTTACTACTAATGAAATTTCAAAATGGTTTTCGCATTTTGACAAATAAAAATCCAGATGATAAATTTTTTATCATTGATGATGTTGAATTACAAATCGGTGATGTTTATAGAGTTGGCCCAAATGGGTACTTTGAAAAAATTGGTGCTGAAAATGTTATGGGTTGAATATAGTATTGAGCAGGCCGGCAATAATTTTACAGTCAAAGGTGATTGGCCAGGCGAAGTGATGGGAATGGATAAGGATGGAAATTCTGTAAAGGAGTATCACCTTTATAAGCCCGGCGATAAGTTTGTTGTAAATGAACATGGTTGGTTGATGAGATGTAATCCAGAAGATTTGTCTGAGTCAGAATAATGCCAGATCAAAATTTAGGTGATTTAGTATCGCAGTATGGATTTCCAATAATCGCTGCGGTAGGACTAGGATATTTCATATTTTATATTTGGAATTGGGTTACTAAGGAAGTCGACCCTGTAATCGAAGAATCTCATATGACTTTGATTGCATTAATTGATCGCATAAGAATGATGGATAATGATTTAATTAGACTAAATACAAAATTAAATATGATTTTACAATCTAAAGAACAAAAAATACCAACTGAAGAAGAAATAGATGAGTTTTTAAAGAATAAAGATAAGTAGGAATAATTATGAAAATCTTTTTTATATTAGTGATATTATTATTAACATTTCCAGTATATGGTTCTGAAATGACATGGGGATTTAAGAACCCTGCATTTCATTATGGTAATGGATATTCTACTCATGTACTGAGTGTTGAACAGTTGCAACATAATAGAAAAGAAGAACTTCGAAAAGATGCAGAATCTGAGGCCGCACGAATAGAAAGAGAATTGAATAATACAACTCTAAATAAATTTATTCGTAACATTGAATCTAGAATTTACGCACAACTTTCTAAACAGATGGTAGATTCGATGTTTGCAGATTGTACTGATACTTGTTCAAATACAGGTACAGCATCGATTGAAGGTTCAACTATTAGTTGGATTAGAGATGAAACTACTGGTGAAATCACACTAACTATTGTTGGTGATGATGGTACTGTTACAGAAATTACTGTGCCAGGCAGTGGAGAATTTGGATTTTAAATGAGAATATTTTTTATAATATTTTTTATGAATTTTTTAGGCGGATGTGCAGTAATGCAATCTCTTGATGTTCTGAATAGTTTGGACGATTCTCCAGTATCACAGGAGAGTCCTATCAAAGAACGATTGGCAGCAGTACCACCAATAGATGGTGATAAAATTACTATTGCAGTCTATCAGTTTTTGGATAAAACTGGACAGAGAAAACCATCAGATGGTATTGCAAATCTAAGTTCGGCCGTAACACAAGGTTCGGAGGTTTGGGTTATAAAGGCCCTACAGGATGTTGGACAGGGTGAATGGTTTGAGGTTGTTGAAAGAGTTGGTATGGACAACCTTATTAAAGAAAGACAACTTATTAGAAATACAAGAGAGGTATACGAAAAGGATTTACCAAACGGACCCATAAAATTAAAACCTATGATTTTTGCGGGTTTGATTTTAGAAGGTGGTGTAGTTGGTTATGACAGTAATACGGCTGTAGGTGGTGTTGGTGGAAGATATCTTGGCATCGGCGCACAAACAGAATATAGAATAGATACAGTTACTGTCGTAATGAGATTAGTTAGCGTTAACACTGGTAAGGTCTTAATGAGTATTGCAACAGAAAAATCTATTGCAAGTTATAGAACCGGCGCAGATGTTTTTAAGTTTTTGGATTTAGGTACAAAACTCGTAGAAACAGAATCTGGTTTTTCAGTAAACGAACCTGTAAATTATGCAGTAAGAGCTGCGATAGAGCAGGGAATTATAGAATTGGTTTATGAAGGTGTTGATAAAAAATTATGGAAATTCAAATAATTTATTAAGGAGAAATAAGATATGTGGAAATATATAATTCCATTGATATTCTTTTCGTTTCCAGTATTTGCTAATGATATCTATATTACACAATCTGGTGATAATTTAGATTTAGCTATTACGCAAGATGGTCAGGACAATGAGTTTGGTGACTCTACAACAGATGTTCTTTTAGATGGTGATGATATGACATTCTCAATTACTCAAACAGGTAATTTTAATGAAATTGATGCACTGATAAAAGGTAATAGTTACACTGGTACGTGGGTATTTACTGGTGATGACAATACTGTGGATCTGACGTGTGATGATACTTCTGGTACAAATTGTGAAGATGTCACATTGAATATTGCGACAACTGGAGATGATAACAAATTTCTGTTCAGAATTGGTGAAACCGGCGATGCGGAAGACCTAGTTGCCGTATTTACCATTACTGGTGATGGAAACGTCATTGATGTTGATCAGGATGGTAAGGCCGCAGATATTACTGTGACAATAAACAATGAAAATTCACTTGCAAGTGGTACAGTTTCTGACGGTCATTCTGGATTAGCTACTGAAGCTCCTGGCAATTATGTAAAGATTGACCAATCTGGTGCCGGTGATAGTGCCGGACATAGTGTTACATTAAGTATTACTGGTGGTGGCGGTTGGTTTAGTATAAACCAAAGTGGAATTTATGATACAAAAGTTGATGCAACATTTGTGGGTGATAATGCCGAAGTAGATATTATCCAGAGAGACTAATGTGTTTAGGATAATAAGTCTATTATTGTTGATACCAACTTATGCGTTTGGTAGTGCCGGTGAAATAGGTAAGTTTAGTGGTAGTGGAGTGTTAGAAAGAGATAATCAAGTTATTGATGGTGGCAGGGGCGTAGGTGTTATGCCTATGGATACTGCTGTTACTGCCAAGGGTAGAATGAGAATCGATTTTGTTGATGAAACTAGAGTAGATATTACAGAACATGCAAGATTGTTGATCGATGATTTTGTTTATGATCCAAATACTCGTACTGGTAGATTGGGTTTAAGGGCAACTCTGGGTACAGTTAGATACGCAAGTGGTCAAATTGCAAAGAATAGTAGACAGCGTGTAAACATAAGAACTCCTAGTGCAAAGATTAATGTGCGTGGCACGGATTTTGTAATGGTTGTAGATGAAATTGGTGGCACAATGGTTACATTACTGCCTAGTTGTGATATAAGTGGATATTGTGTTACTGGTGAAATTACTGTAGAAAATGATAATGGTATTGTTATAATGAATCAATCTTATCAAACAACTATTGTAAAACAATCTTGGACCCCACCGTTAAAACCATTAATATTACCTTTAGAAGAATCCGATATTACAAATCTCTTAATTCTTAGAAAGAAATCTCCATATATAGAAGAGGAAGAAGAAATTGTACGCAAGGCGCGAAAAATTTATGATTTTTTAGATATTGACTTTTTAGAATATGATGGGTTGGATGAAGATGTACTTTTAGACGATATCAAAAACATCTGGGTAACTGAACTAAATAATACTGACTTATATTTACAAGAATTGTTGCATGATATGTTAGACACGATGAACCTAGCATTGGCGGAATTATTTAAAGATGAGTTACAAAAACAGAACGAAGAATTTTTTGCAGATAAAGTATTTGGATACGATCCAGCCACAAGAATAACATTAGAAGTTGAAGAACCAAATTGGAAGTTTAGTAGAGAAGATGCATCCATTACTCATTATATTGATTTAGAATTAAACCAAGAATATGGGTATACGATAAACGTGGAGCAACAAGATGAAGCAATATATAACTATCGGCTTGGTGTTGGTAATAACACTATTAATATCATCCAAGTCCAATAGTAACGAAATTTATATCAATCAAGTTGGCGACAATCTTGAACTTACTGTGGTTCAAGATGGACGGGATAACGAATTTCGTTATTGTGCCACACCTAATGCTGACAGTAATTGTATTGACTTAAATGGTAATGCAGTAGGGTGGAGTAGAGGTTATAAAAGTGATAACAGTGTTGTAGATGTGACAATGATTGGAAATGAAAACATAGTTCGAACTAGTCATGCGGCCGGACAAAACAATGGCAACACCAGAGAAACTATTGTAGAAATAACAGGTGATGAAAATACTGTAATGAGTCGGTTAATCAATAATAGTAGTGGTGGTAGTTGGGGTGGACACAAAGAAAGTGAGACTTATATAACTGGTGATGGTAATACAGTAAAACATAACAGCGACAGTTATGGTGTAGCCTATGGTGGTATCTATGTGACAGGTGATGACAACGATGTTACTCTTTACCAACGTTCACTTAATAACTCAGCAACTATCAATGTAACAAATGCTGGCGGGCCCGTGACAGCAAATATACAACAACTTGGATCAAGTTACCAAGACCCAGCATCAAAATCAATCTCTATTACAAATTATTGCACTAATTCATCTGGGTGTACAGTAAATGTGACACAGAATTGAGGAAAAAATGAATGACATTGAAATTAATCAAACAGTAGAACCTTGGCAAGACGGCGAATGTGACGATTGTGAAATTATTATTGAGGATGGCGCCTTTGACGGGTTCGAAGGCAAAACAATCAATATTACAGAAAATGTTGGTGTAGGTGGTCAGGGAGATGTTCAGGCAGGAATAGAATTTATATATAATATGAGAGAACATATTGTAGATGTTAGTATCGCAACAGTGTATCTTTTAACAGTTTATGCGGTAGTATTGTATATAAAGAAAAAGTTGTCATGAAAAAAGTTTTACTTTCACCTGTATGGAGTATTTTACTACTCGCATGTCTGACATGGATCTATCATGTCAATCCAAATTTTGTTGAGAGTGTTAGGTTAAGATATTTTGACACTCTTATTACAAGTCAACCAATACAACAAAATAATATTTTTACAGTCAATATAGATGAAACAACTATTGATGAATATGGACAATGGCCATTTCCTCGAAGTATTTATGGGGAGATTATCCAAGATATTTACGATAGAGGTGCTGGACTAGTTGTATTTAATGTACTTATGAGCGAAAAAGATAGATTTGGAGAAGATGAAGAATTATCTTATATTTTAAATGAGTATCCTGTCATTTTAACAATGATAGGTACAGAGGAGAACAAAAATGAACCATATAACCCTGGCGCTGGAATTATTAATAGTCAGTATATGCATCTCATTCCAAGTATATCTGGCATCACAACTAATATTGAATTACTTGAAGGTACTGCACTTGGTACAGGGATAACTGACACTTATCCAGAATTGGATGGTGTAACAAGAAGAGCTCCCCTTGTGTTTGAAAGTGGTGGAGTTTTATATCCAAATGTAACAATGGAGACTTTAAGAGTTATTGCTGGAGATCCTTCATTTCAAATTAAACTATCCCCCCTCGGCGTAGATAAACTGAGAATTCCACAATTTGGTTCTATTCAGACAAACGCCCTTGGTGAAATCTGGATTGATTGGTCTCAGGGATATACTTCTGTGAGTAGTGAAAACTTACCAGATAATTTTAATGGTGGTGTTGTTTTTGTTGGTGTTAGTGCTGGTGGGATTGCACAACCTATCTCTACTGCAAAAGGTGGTATATGGCCGCACGAAATGCAGGCAGTCATGTTGGGCACAGTATTCAACGACTCAAATATTTCAAGACACCCAGATGCAAAGGCCTGGGGCGAAATTACTGCATTGATAGTTATTGGACTGTTATTAATTGTGTTATCAAACTGGACTTATATTGGATTATGTTTCTTTACGTTTACATTAGTGGGTATAATGTACAGTACAGTATACATTTTTAATCAATATGGATTTTTGATTGATGGACTTACGATATCATTCTTGTTACTTTTATTAGGTACTTTTAGATACTCAGTAAAGTTTATCAGTGAATTTTTAGAGAAACAAGAAATCAAAAAACAATTTGCCGGTTATGCATCTCCCACAGTTGTACGCATGTTACAAGAAAATCCTTCACTTATCAAAGATGGTATGAAAAAAGAGATTAGTATTTGTTTTTCCGATTTGCGTGGTTTCACACCATTAGGAGAATCTTTTGGTGATGACGTAAAAGGTTTGACTAAGATTATGAATGGTTATATGGATGCAATCACACAACCAATTCTTGATAGTGAAGGTATGGTTATCAAATATATTGGTGATGCAAGTATGCATGTTCATAATGCCCCTATAGATGATCCAAACCATGCCAAGACTGCAGTACAAACTGCATTTGATATGTTAAATGCTGTGGAAAAGTTCAATGAAAAAATTACTAGTGAAGGTAGGCCTCCAGTTGGTATGGGGGCTGGTATTAATACTGGTCTTGGTTATTTGGGTGAAATGGGAAGTACTGCAAGACACTCGTATGACGTATTGGGGGATTCTGTATCAACTGCTGCGAGAATAGAATCAAAGTGTAAAGAATATGGTATGGTTTTGTTAATTGGAGAAGAAACCTATAATAGAACAAAAGATGATTTCTTTTATCTGAAGTTAGATGATCTTGCAGTCAAAGGAAAGACTATAGGTATAAGTATTTACACCGCATTAGATAATATTAAAAATCACTATAGAGTTAGTGGTAGAATACATGATGAAATGTTAAAGCACTATCGTAATAAGGAATTTGTACGCGCTGGGTATTTGTGTGAAGGTTTGGTTGACCATTTTGATGGACGTATGGAAGGTTATTACAGGATGTGGAAAGAAAGGTGCGAATACATGGAAACTCAGGATTTACCAGAAGATTGGAATGGTGTTTTTATAGCAACAACAAAATAGTGCTTGACAAATGATGAATAAAATGTTACTTTATTAATCAAAATACAAAAAGGATTCTAAAATGACACCATTCGAAGATACTGCATTAACAATTTTAAATGCAATCTGTAAACGTTTAGACCAGATTGAATCAGATATAAAATTTTTAAAAGATGCAGAACTTGGGTACGTTGATAATGCCATTGATAGTGAGTATTTATTTGGTGATAATGATATCACAATGTCTAAAGATTCACTGGACAGGTTAATGACTGATCTTTTGACCAAAAATGATGGCACTTCCAATGCAGAAAATATTATAGAGTTTCCAAAAACGTAACTTCGGAAAACTTTACTCCACTAAATAAAATTAGATAGAGTTGGTTGTGTAGGAAACTTTCATGATACCAAACAATGTTCAGACTTTAGTTCTGAATGCGGATTATAGACCACTGGCAACAATGCCCTTATCTACTTGCACATGGCAAGAAGCAGTTACTTCTACCTTGCTTGAAAGAGTTAATGTTGTACACGAATATGATGAACATGTTGTACATAGTGCGTCTTTCAAGATGTATGTACCATCAGTAATATCACTTAAATCATACGTAAAAACTCATAGGACACCTAGATTTACTAGGCTTAATGTTTTTGCAAGAGATAGATTTAAATGTCAGTATTGCAATACAAAATTTCCAACAAAAGATTTGACATTCGATCATGTATTACCATTAAGTCGTGGTGGTAACACATCTTGGCATAATATTGTAACTGCATGTCGGCGGTGCAATACAAAGAAAGGAAATCGACTCACCAAAGAGATTGGAATGTATCCTATAAATAAACCAGTAGTGCCATCAAACACCCATTTGATGAGAGGTATCAGTAAGGAAAAATACCAAAAACTGCACCTAACTTGGATTGATTATGTTTATTGGGATACGGACTTGGAGTAGACGAATGAAAGAAAAAAAGATTGAGCTTATTGACGAGCTCGGAAAATGGAATAGTATATCACAATCTGTTAATTATGACAGAAATATTGCAAAACAAATGTCTTTGTTTTCCGCACTTGCTTATTTGTCAGATAATAAGCAAACAGTTAAACAACACTTAAAATCATATAAAGTTACTAAACTCGCATACTTTGATGTAGATGGTACAGAGGCCATGTTATTCAAGTCTGGTAAATCTATTGTTATTGCATTTAGGGGTACAGAACCAACTGAATTAAAAGATGTTGTTGCAGATTTAAATCTTTTCCCCACTAAGGGAGAAAAACAAGGAATGGTGCATCGTGGTTTTGCTGGTGCATTAGATAACATCTGGAATGATGTAGAACGAGTGCTAGACGAAACTTATACTAAAGGTGATATTGTATACTTTACTGGTCATAGTCTTGGTGGCGCCCTTGCCACGGTTGCTGCCGCACGCTCAAAGTACATTGGACAGGTATATACATTTGGACAACCAAGAGTGGGTACAAAAAAATATTGTCAATCAGTCAAATCAAAATTTTACAGACATGTGCATGGTGCAGATATTGTACCATCAGTACCTTTTGGTTTACTTTATACGCACATGGGAGAATACATCCATGTAGAAATGGATAATACAACACATCTAACATCAGCATGGAAGATTTTTAAAACAAGATGGAAAAGTAGATGGAACAGTTTTTTCAGTAGAAGGCCTCTACTGAAACTTATTGCAGACCACGATATTATTTTATATTATAAAAACATTTAGGAGTTATATAATGCCAACATATTCATATCAATGTAAAGAATGTGACCATTCTTTTGAAAAAATGAATTCAATGTCAAATAGACATTTACCATTAAGTGAAGATTGTCCTGACTGTGGTAGTAACGGACACATCCAACAAACGATTACAAAAGTAACACTTGGCGACCCAGTTGCATATGGTGTACAGAAACTGCCAACTGACTTTAGAAGTGGAGTTTTAGACCAAGTTAAAAAGATGCCGGGGGCTGCAAAAAGGGAATCTAAATTTCAATAACCACATTTGAATATTTTATACTATGGGTGGTCCAACTAAGGAGTAAACATGGGTAGACATAAAACTAAACAAAATGCAAAAAGAAAATCAGTACTTAATGAACCATATTTTAATTTACAGGAAATAACACCTATAACATTTACGCAAGACAAAGTTTGGACGGCGTATGAGAACGACAAAAATTTATTTTTGCATGGATTAGCTGGTACAGGAAAAACTTTTATATCCTGTTACCTTGGAATGAGTGAAGTTTTAGACCCACAAAATCAGTATAAGAATTTAACTATTGTGCGTAGTGTAGTACCAACTAGAGATATTGGTTTCTTGCCTGGCACAGAAGAACAAAAAACGGAGGTATACGAAGCACCATATAAATCAATCTTTACTAATATATTCCAGAGAGGAGATGCGTATGAAATTTTACGAAAAAAGAATGCCGTAAATTTTCTAACAACATCCTATATCAGAGGTATAACATTAGAAGATACAATCATTATAGTTGATGAATGTCAAAATTTAAATTTTCATGAACTAGACAGTATCATTACACGTATTGGAGATAATTGTAAAATTATTTTCTGTGGAGATTTTAGACAATCCGACTTTAGTAAGTCTTCTGAAAGAAATGGTATAAGTGATTTTATCGAAATTATTAAAGACATGCCAGAATTTTCATTTATTGAATTTCATCAATCTGATATTGTGAGAAGCGAGTTAGTTAAAAATTATATTATTTTAAAAGATAAAAAAGGTCTATAATTATAATAATAGGAGGTTAACATGACCAATGTAGTAGATGCCACTCATATTTTTCAACTGAAGCAGAAATCGCCAGTAGAAGGATTTAAAAACTACGGAGCGTATGAAGATACACTGAAATACTCAGAAGAATTATCGATGGATGTAATTAATTTATGTGTAGATTACTTGGAGTATAATAATATAGACACAGATATGGATAAATTAGTTGATGATTTTTCTTTTATAAATATATTTGTAAACGCCGCAATCGATAGACAACTTGGTCTGGAAAATCCTGTTTTGACAGAGATGGACGAAGTTATTGAGGAATGGAAAAAAGAAAGTGAAGAAGTCGAAGGGGTAATTTAACTTTAACCAAGGAGTCGAATATGGATCCAGTAATTACAAACTTTTCAAGTGATATGACTTCATATTTGGCTCCTTGGGCAGCAATACTTTTATCTTTAATTATCGCCGCATGGATTAAAAACTTTGTAGATGCATTTGTTAAGGGTGCAACTTTCAAAATGAATGCTGCGTTTAATGAGGGAGATAAGGTTATTTTAGATGGTAATGATGCATTAATCGTAAAAATAGGTTTACGTGAGAGTATTTTTGGTGTATACTCTGATAAAGGGTTTACTTGGAGATACGTACCAAACGAAAGAATTCCCTTTCTCAAATTAGAGAAAGTAATTAATAAGGATTTGCATTTAGATACAGAGCAAGAAAAGGCTCAAAAGATACAACAGATACTGGATACGAAAAATGAAACAGTTTGAAGATATAAGACATGATTTTTTAGAAAAAGAATACCTAGAAGAAAAACAAGTAATTGTTGGTAAAGGTTCAAAGTATAACCAAATAGTTTTTTTGGCTGGTGGTGCCGGTAGTGGTAAAGGTTTTGCTATCTCAAACTTTATGCAAGGTGAAAAATTTAAAGTTAGAGATGTCGATGAGTGGAAAAGACTTATTCTTAAAATCAATGATATCAAAAGAACAAATCAAGAATTATTAGGATTAAATCTCAGAGACCCAAAAGATGTATTTATTTTACATAAACATGTGGAAGGTCTAAACTTAAAAGATAAAACTTTAGAATTGTTACTTAAAGGTATGTCTCAAGGTAGATTACCCAATATTATTTTCGATGTTACGATGAAACATACAAAACATATTTCTGATGTTATTCCATCTCTGTTAAATGCCGGATATCAACCAAAAGATATTCATGTTGTATGGGTATTGACTGATTATTCAGTTGCGGTGAAACAAAATAAATCTAGAAGTAGGGTTGTACCAGACGATATTTTATTATCTACCCATGAAGGCGCCGCTAAAACTATGTTAGATTACATAGATAGAGGACTACCTAGTGGAGTAGATGGTGCAGTACATATGATTCTAGGTGGAAAAAATCACACAGTATTCTACACAGATGATAAAGGAAATCCTATTAAGAATTCATCTGGTAATCTAACGGTAAAAGATTTTGAATACATTACAATTAAGAAAGAAGGAAAACCAGTTTTACGAGATGTAAAATCTGGGCCCGGCGGCGCCATTCAAGGTGATGCATTAAAACAGAAAATATATAAAACAATCATGAAAAAAATTCCAAGAGGTAAAACCTTATCTCAAATTATGGGAAATGTAAAATAATATAGGAAACACAATGTTTAATCATGTAGAACTTGACTTTGAAATTGAAAAATTAAAAACAGTAAATATCGAAGGCAAAAGACTTTACGAAACACCTGATGGATTGAAATATCCATCGATCACTACAGTACTTGGGTGGTTCTCTGCAAAGGGAATTATGGCATGGAGAAAGCGTGTAGGTGAAAAAGAGGCAAACAAAATAAGTTCTCAAGCTGCTCGACGTGGTACATCAGTACACAAGATGTGCGAAGATTATATTAATAATGTTGAATTAAATTTTTCTAAAATGATTCCGACTGACTTAGAATTATTTAAAATTATGCAACCAGTGCTTGACAATGCGATAGATAATGTGTATAGTCAAGAATGTAGTCTTTATTCTGACCACTTACGACTTGCTGGTACAGTTGATTGCGTTGCAGAATATATGGGAAAATTATCTATTATTGATTTTAAAACTTCGAGACAAACTATGGTTGGTGATAAGTATGGAAAATTAGAAAAGTATTTTAGACAGGCATCTGGTTATTCTGTTATGTTTGAAGAAAGAACTGGAATTCCAATTAATAATTTAGTTATTATTGCTGCGGTTGATGGTAAATCTGAACCAGAAGTATTCACATCCAAAAGAGACAGTCACATAGATGGACTGAGAGGTATGATAGAAGAATACAATGAAAACCATCGTACTCTACTTGAGCTTCACAACCCTGACTCATATTTACGTGGACGGACAACAACAGTTCGTGCGAATATGTGACTATAGATCAACCAAAGAAGATAGTAAATTTTACAATATGTATCCAGAAAGACATTGGATATGGGATTGGCAAACATGTCCAGTAGGAATATATAAGGAGATTAGAAAATGATGATATGGTTTTGGTTGGTACAGGCCATCGCTGGTAGTATTATCGGTAGTGCAACAAGTAAGTGGTTTGAAGATACTAGATTAGGTAAATGGTTTTTTCAGAAAACTGAAGATGTTTATAACTGGGCCGCTGAAAGATATGATTTCAAGATTTTACAAACAGAAAGTAAATGGAAAGATAAATATCCTAACATAGCATATCAAATGGATTTGATGGAGAAAAGAATTGTTCAACTTGAAAGAAAAATTAAATAAATTATTTTCATTTGTATTTAGAATTGAAAATAATCTTGATATGAGTAAGCATAGAGCTCATACCACCAAATACGAAGATCTATGCATGTAAACTACACAACACAAACACACAGGAGAGAATCATGATTAATGATTGGACAACAAACTACTGGATTGACCATATCCAGACTACAAAGAAAACAATGGTTGACACTTTAGTGAAAGACGAAACTTTGTCTGCACCACTAAAGGCCTTTATTGAAGCCCAAACAACATTCACAAAAGTTGCAGTAAAATCTATGAGTGATTTTGCAAATGCAACTGGTGATGCCTTTGTGAAAGGGATGAAATAATGTCTAATAAGAACCCATTTGAAATAAGAGCAGATATGCTTAAACTGGCAAAAGATTATATGGATCAACAATACCATATCAACATGGATTTCTGGCGCCAGCAGTTTGAAGCTAATAAAGCAACCACTGAAGAATTTCAAGAGGCTTGCCAACCATATTCTATGGACGAGTTAATGAATAAAGCAAAAGAAATGTATTCTTTTGTTTCAAATAAAGATTAATAAAACACTTGACAGTATGGGTCAAATCTAATATAATGTAACTATAAAGAATCACTAAAGAGGCATAAAGTGAAACAGGTAGTTACTAAATTGGGTTTGGCCCTTGCTGTATTTGCTACTACTACAGTTAGTACCGCAGCATCATACGCAGAAATTCCAAAATATAAAGATGTTGAAAATATGTTAAACTCGGAATTGCGATGTTTGGCAGAAAATGTATATCATGAATCTAGAAGTGAATCTATTACAGGACAGGTTGCAGTTGCATACGTAACTCTTAATCGTGTATTTTCAGACAATTTTCCCAATGATATTTGTGGGGTCGTTAAACAAGGTCCAGTAAAAGAATCTTGGAAACAAAATGGTAAATTTTATCCTATCCGTCATCGTTGTCAGTTTAGTTGGTGGTGTGATGGTAAGTCTGATAAAATTTATGATGCACGAGCTTGGGATCTTGCAATGCGAGTTTCGTGGCACGTAGTTAATGAATATCTATCTAATCGAACTTACGACCCAAGTTTTGGTGCAACATTCTATCATGCAGATTATGTACAACCATCTTGGTCTAAAAAGTTCCATCGAACAAATAAAATTGGTAAACATATTTTTTATAGGGAGAACAAATAAGTGTTGAAAGTTAAAAGTAGTAAAGAGTTTACAGGTGATATTGAAAATATTGCAAAAGAATCTGGCATGAGTTATATAGAGTGTATTGTGCAATATTGCGAGGAAAAAGATTTGGATATAGAATCAGTTTCAAATTTGGTTGGACCACTATTAAAGGAGAAGATACAATATGAGGCTGAGAATCTTCACATGATTCCCAAGACCGCAACTAAATTACCTCTATGATAGTATCGCAAAGAAAAATGGATGAATTTGACGCATTTAAAATTTATATTGCAATGAAATCTCATTTTCAAGGTGAGTATGACTATGTAAAATATAAAGGTAAACAAAAAGTAAGTAATGATGCATTTCAACGTAGAGATGATAAAAAAACTTTTGAAGAACTTTCTAGAAGATTTAACAAAAAAGAGTTAGAAGAATTTTTACTTGCAGCGTTTCTAGATGTAACTTCTGGTGGTAGTCTCGCACTCGCCAGAAATGAATTCATGTGGTCTGGAAAATTATTGGATGACGAAACCTTTGATACACACAAGGAATGGAAAAAAAGAATCCAAAGTTTATCTTATATATTTGAAAATGATGTAAAGGAACTACTTACCAAGGCCGTAGATTTAGATTTAAATTTTGCAAAAATATTTAAATCTGTACATGGCGAATATCCACTTATTATGAAAATGGAATCTAGGGGAGAAATTTCCCTAGAAACCCTAATAGTATTTGATAAGATGTTTGGTTTTGTGGATAAGGTGAATATAAACGAAACAACCTATTGGCCCCTATACAAATTTAAATGTCAAAAATACTCTGCCTTTTTGGATATAAATATAGATTACTATAAAGATATTTTAAAGAAAGTAATGGTAGATGATTTCAACGAGGAGTATGGTCATCTACTATAAGGGTAGATAACTATGGAATTTTTAACTTTATTTGTTGCACTATCTATTAGTGGAGTTGCAGCATATTACAGTATTATTGGTTTATCTAAAATCTTCGCCGCTGCGATGTTACCTATTATCATCATGGGTGGAGTTTTAGAGGCCGGTAAAATTGTTACTGCACTATGGTTACATAGACATTGGAAAGATATACCTAGATGGTTGCGTGGATATCTGACAATTGCAGTATTCGTTCTAATGTTGCTTACCAGTATGGGTATTTTTGGATTTTTATCTTCCGCACATATCGAACAAACTTCAACCGCAAGAGAAAATATTGCAAAGATTGAGCAGATTTCTACCAACATAGTAAGACAAGAAACTATTGTAACTAAATCACTCGTAGAAATTGAAAAAATTGAAACTTCTGGTTCTAACACAAACGAACAAGTTAACGCACAAATAGAAAAAGAATTAACTAGAATTGAAACAGTACGTAAAAATTACAATTCATTAGTTGATGAACAACAAGAGATTATTAATTCTGCATCTGGTACTTTAGACTTACTTAAACAGTACATTGCAGACCAAAACATAGAGGCCTTGCAATCTCTAGTCGGTGCAGCAGTAGATGGTAACTATGGTAAAAATACTGCAAAGAAAGTTGAAGAATTCAGAGAAAAAGAAGAGTCAAAGGTTAGTGAAATTGTCACATCTTCAAGAGAAAGAATCAATCAGTTAAGAGATGCAGAAAGAAATGAACTAACACAAAGTAATGAACTTTTAGATAGACTAAGAGATAAATTGGGTGTTAATGAATTAAGTGAAACTCAACTTACAAGAATTCAAAGACTAGAAAATAATATTATAGATGCGGAAAAATCTATTGACACATTGACTGAAGAAAGGTATAATTTAGAAACATCATATAGAAAACTAGAGGCCGAAGTTGGACCTGTAAAATACATTGCAGAGTTTGTGTATGGTGATGCAGATGCTGATATACTTGAGTCTGCAGTGAGATGGGTTATAATTGCAATTGTATTTGTTTTCGACCCTCTTGCAATCTTATTATTAATCGCCGCGCAGTTATCTTTCAAGATGCGAAAAGAAAGAAAACTGTTAGAGAAAGGAACAAAAATTGAGGATAGTGTCAAGGACGCAGAACAAGTTCTCATTAAAACCAACACTGGTTGGCAAAAAGTTTCAAAAAACAAAGAAAAAAGAAAAAAACAGCTTGACGAATCAATAAAAGAGTGATATAGTACACTCATACATTATGTAAATGTGACTTACTATAAACAATCGAATACAACGTATACAAACATAGGAGAAAATATATGTCATTCGCAGCATTAAAATCTAACCGTACTAACTTTTCTAAACTTGCAGAAGAATTAGAAAAAACATCAAACCCACAACAAACTTCGTCTAATAAGGATGAGAGATTTTGGAAACCAGAAGTTGATAAATCTGGTAATGGTTATGCCGTTATTCGTTTCCTCCCTCAACCACAAGGTGAAGATTTGCCATGGGTAAGAGTATTTAATCACGGTTTTAAGGGCCCTGGCGGGTGGTTGATAGATAACTGTCTTACAACCATCAACAAGAAATGTCCAATCTGTGAAGCGAATTCTGAGTTGTGGCAGACAGGTTCTACTGCAAACCAGAATATTGTTAGGGAACGTAAACGTAAATTGAAGTACATTTCTAATATTTACGTAGTAAAAGACCCTGCAAACCCACACAATGAAGGAAAAGTTTTCCTTTATCAGTTTGGTAAAAAAATCTTCGATAAACTTCAAGACATGATGCGTCCTGAGTTTGAAGATGAAAAACCAGTAAACCCATTTGATTTTTGGGATGGTGCAAACTTTAAACTAAAAATCAGACGAGTAGATGGTTATCAGAACTACGATAAATCTGAATTCGATTCAACAAGTGGACTATCGGAAGATGAAAGTGTATTGGAAACAATATACAACTCACAACATTCTCTCGCAGAGTTTGTTGCCGAAGATAAGTTTAAATCTTATGATGCACTAAAGGATCGTTTAGGAAAAGTCCTTGGTTCTGTACAGACTACAACATCTGCAGAAAGAGATGTTTATGTCGAAGAGACTCCTGCACCAGTAATGCCAGAAGTTTCGGCTCCTACTTTTGAAGATAAATCATGGAAGGAACCAAAAAGTGTAAGTAGCACAGTAGATGATGATGACGAGGATTTCTCGTACTTTGAAAAACTTGCTGCAGAGGACTAAAAAGGTAAGTTAGTATATCCTTGGTGCAGATAAGTCCGAATGGTCGTAACACCACCTAAAAAAACTAACACATAGCAAGAGTGGAAAAGGAGGGTTTATCCCTCCTTTTCTTTTTCTTCTCTCTGACGTAAAGTTTTCATTACATGTCTTAATACATGCACCTTTACAAATTTAATTGTATCTTCTTTATTCATCTATCCATAAAGACATTGTATGCGCCATACAGAATTAACCCCCAACCAATTAAACTAGTTGGTGTTAGTAATACTGCAATACCAGCAATGATACAAATTGCTTCTTTTTCTTTTGTTAATCTACTAATTATTTTTTTCATTTATACTGCTCCTTGTAATCCACGTTGAGCAAACCCAATTGATGGGTCTGGATTTCTAACGTGCGGTTGTTGTACAATTGTTGTCTTTGATGCATTGATATTTTGTTGAGGCGCATTAACAACATTTGCGGTTCCACCAGTATTGGATGGTGTATTTCTAGTTATCGCCTCTTGTCGCATCATGTTGTTCATTTCTTGGTTTAAATTGGCTCTTTCAGAATTCATACTCATTTGTTCAGTTGCAGAACCACCACTCAAGTCTGGGGATGTTGATGTTTCACCAGATGAGACTGATAAAGAATTAATTTCTGCCTGTTTTGCAGCAATAGAAGCTTGGTCTTTTTCAATTCCTTTGGAATCTCTACCATAATATACATTCTCTCCGCCAGTAGACCTTGTAATTCTATCTTCGGCATCAGTTATTTCTTTTTGCAATGCCTGTATTTTTCCTTGTTTATCTAGTTCTTCCTGTCCAACTCCAATAACCTCTAATGCCATATCCTTTAGTTGACCCATACGACTTTTTGCAACATCAGGTTGTTTAATCATATCTCCTTCGAGTGGAAATGGATTATCTTCTGTACCAAACATTTGATTATATGTTTCTCTTGCCATAATCCCTGCATCTAATGGGGCCCCTGCAACAGATGGAAGGAATATTCCTCCCGCTTCCGCAGCTGCACCAACAAAGTCACCTTTAAATAATGAGTTGAGTGCAAATAATCCTCCTGCGGCCATACCTATGCCTGGGATTGCCTTTGCAAGTAACTTTGCACCTTTTGATGCAAGAATCTTTTTTGCAATGGTTTTATCTAATGCACCAGCAACTGATTTGGCCGCACCATCCTTTAGTTTAACAACTGGTGCAGTTACATTTTTTAATGCACCTTTCGCAGTATCTAACGCACCGGCGGCCTTTGGTAGTTTTGGTGGAGTAGAAACTTTGGGGGTTGGTGTAACTTTGGGGGATGCAATTTTACCATCAATCATATCAGGCCCAGTTTTAGTAATTGCATCTGCTACATTCGTGAGTGCTTTTGGTTCTGGAGTTGCTTTTGCAATACCAGTTGCAGATGATGCAACCTTACCTATAGATTCACCAAGATTGGTTGTCGCCCTTCCTGCCATCTCTCCAACAGAACCAGCAACTCTTTTAACACCCCCCATTAATGCACTACCAGCACCAACTACAGTTTTTCCTAGTTTTGTAGCACCACCAACTAATGCACTTGCTGCAGTTGCACCTAGTGCCGCAATACCACCAGTTTTTGCAATCTTACCTATCTTTGCAAGTCTACCAAGTTTTCCTGCCTTTGCAGCCCTGCCTGCTGTTTTGCCTGCCTTCGCACTCTTTCCGCCAAGTCCTAACGCACCGCCAAGACCACCAAGTCCTAATGCGCCTGCAACACTACCACCAATCATAGAGGCAAAACCACTTAATTTGCCACCAATACTGCCTGCCATGTTTGCAATGATATTTTCTTTTAAGTCATCATTTTGTTCTTTATGAATTTTCTCTAATAAATCAGTTTGGATTTCTAATTGTTCAATTACTGCCTCTTCTTTTGCGGCCAAATCTTTTTGAAATCTACGTTCTTCTCTACTATTTTCTATGTCAAATGGAGTCACTGTATCTGGACTTGACATAAATTTTAACAAGTCTCTAATTTCTGCAAGGTATGGTTCGCCACCACCATCAGATAATGTTTCTAGTGGTTCTGATGGGGTAGATGGATTGCCAGGCCCAATAGGACTTTCTGTTACTGGGGCCCCACTTTGATCAAAACCAAATTTATCTTTTAGTTCTTCAGTTTCTTTTAATTTTGCTTCTTGAACATCTTTTTGTTGTTTCTGTAGTTTGGATTGTTCAATCAATTGATTTTTTAAGTCATTGATATAATCTTGATAATCCATCCCATTTTGTTTTGCAATATCTGCAGCTTCCTGTTGAGTCATATTGACTTTAGAAAGAGTTTCTTCGTTAGTTATTTGTCCACGTAGTACTTCTAATTCTCTATTATGCCTATCTTCTTCGTCTGCAATTCTCTGCAATCTTGCAGCTCTTTCTTCTCTTTCTTTTCTTTTTCTTTCTCTACTCTCTTGGATTTTATCACCAATAAACTTAACACCAAGAGCGGCCGCTGGACTCTCCGAAAGTACCCCTGCTGCAACACCAGCAATGTCTGGTATTTTTTCTTTAATATTTTCTTGGACAAACTCTGCAGCTCTTTTTGATAATGTAGTATTTTGATTAATTACATCTTCTTGATTTTGAATAAGAGTTAGAATATTACTTCTATCTTTTTCTGCAATTCTATCAGATGTTAATACTTTATCTTTAAGAGATGCTAAATCTTCTCTTGAACGTTTTAATTCCTTAACAGACATATCACCTTGTGTTTTGATGAGTTGTGAAATTTCACCAAGTGCAGTGACACCAGTACCAGTTTCTAAACTATCAGAGACACTTTCTAGTGCCTGTGATAGTTGTCCTGTATTATTAAAACTATTAATATTTTCTATTACGGAATCTAAAGTTGCCATTATTCAGCCTTTTTACTTGAACCCAAATATAATCCAAACCATGCAGCACCGGCACCGACAACGATACTAACCAAACCAGATTGTTCTAAATTTGGTGTGTCTAATGTCATGAACCAATTTACTACTGCATACAGTAAATAAATGTATGTCGTAATAAAAAGTCTTGGAAAGATTCTCCACGAATCGACGGCCTTTGCCAAATCGATCCAATTTTGATATTTATTATCTCTGTTTTCTGTCATTTCCATATTATCCTCTAGCCTTTTTGTTTCTGTTCTTGTTCACGCAAATAGTTAACTAATAACGATACATATATTTCACGTTCCCAAGGAATCATATTTTCTAGTTCTGTTAAACTATATTTATGATATTGCATAAGAGAAAAATTTGTTTGGTAGAGAGACCCCAAACTTTCATGATATAAAGTTATTCGAAAAAATCCGATATACCTTTTAATTCAATATTTTCCATCTTTCCGCATTTTTTACATTGTATACGAACATTTGCCATTGTTTGTGGCATTGTTTCAAAAAAATTACTAACTTTTTGAAATTGTTCCTGACTCAAACTCTCAAAGAAATTTCTCAATTCTTCTGATTTATATTCACTGGGGTCATATGTTTCATCTCCCATAAAAATCATTTTTACACAATTACCAACAACATCAATTAGTTCATCATAATTATTCATTGATGCGATTTTACTTAATAATTTAAAATCTGGATATTTCATCACAACACCAACATCGTCGGTTATGTTGATAATGTTATTGTGCTCTCCTTCGGTTTTAACTACTACTTCATCTAAGTCTAATTCAAATGGTACTTCGCAAATTCTTGGTACAGTACTATCATCATTTAACTCTGCTGTGCAGTTATCAAATTTATAATTTAGATTAATAATATTTCCGACAGATTTACTACGAATTTTAATAAAAAGATATTCAATATCAAATGTTGACATAGTATCTACATTAGTATCAGAAACAATACAATTTCTTACTATCTGTTTTACTGATTCAATCTGTTCATCGATATCTCCCCCCTCTTGGGCCATTAAAAGAATTTTTTCTTCTTTTACCAAAAAAGGTCTAAATCTTAATGTTTTATTTGTTGATGGTAAAGTCAACTCATATGTTGGTTGGTTAATAATAGGTAAAGACATTCTATACTCCTCAATTCAATAATTATATTTATCCGAAAAGTCCACCAAATCTTTTCTTGACAAAATTGTTCGCCTGACTTTGTAATCTACTAACTGGATTAAATTGACTAATTCTATTTTGTAAATTACCAAATTCTTTAAATGGTTCGTTTAATGATGCAGTTATCTTGTTACCAAAGTCTTGTACTGCACTAAATGGTTCGTTTAGTATACTACTCATGTTATTTACTACGGAATTTAATGATGCATCCACCCCACCTAGTTTTGCAAATCCCGAAGCTATCTGTCCGAATGGACTACTTGATTCGGCTTGATTAATAAATCTTTCAAAAGAATTTCCATATTCTTCTGATGATAAATACTGCTGTGCGTTTGCAAGACTACCGTATGGAGATACCGCACCACTCAATTTAACTGGCGCGGTTTCTACCCACTTTCTATATGCGAATGTTAGTGGCATCCTTGCAACATCTTCGTTTGAATATGCAAAATTAATCGCACCAATAGACAATGGGTATGCCTCTTCAAACTTTGTAGTAGCTAACGGGTTTCCATCTTCACTGTAAGTTATAAATTCTAAGTCTGTCGTATAGTTCTCAAAATATTCTAGTCTTGCAGTTTCATAATCGTATATCGCATTCATCCATTGACTGAAAATATATCTTTCACGTATATTTGCAGACAACATAAGTGTGCAATTTAAATCTTCATATGTCATTCCATATGGAGATTTTCTTGGGGGCCCATAGTACTTAACCTCTGAAGTTGCAAGAGATTTGCCGGGCAATTCTACTGTGTCAATTCTAAGAAATATTTCTTCTAGATTTCTACTTTCTAGTTTACCAACCAACTTGGGCGGGGGAGATATTTTCAACACATATTTATTTGCTCTGGATAATCCAGTACGCGCAATACCATTACGAAAATCTTCTACACTAAATCCAGGCTTATACATTTAAATTCCTCTTATCTACTTTTTAAAGCGGATTGCGACCATACAGTTGATGGTGCAGCCTTTTTAAATTTCTGTACTGGTAAAAATATTGCAAGATCCCATTCATTTGCATCTATTTTTACAAATTTACTTCTTACTTGACTAAACAAATACTTTTTGATGCATGGTTTTACAACATTAAATTTGGAAAGTTGTTTTAATGCTCTATATGACAACATAAGTCTAGTTGTTTCATCATATTTTTTATTATTTGCAATATCAGTAAGTGCTTCCATAAGTATAATTCTTGTTCTTGGTGGTACATAGTGCAAATTAATACCTAAGAATCCACCACTAAACCTTTCTACGACAAAAATTAAAGGAAATTCATCATAATATGGTAATGTTTTTGCATGTTTTGGATTATAAGAATAACAATACATGCGACCAATAGTAGGAGTTGATGAACTCCTATTAGAATCAGACAACAATTTTTGTCTATTCACTCTAGTCTCTCTAATTTTTTTTCTAAACCATTCTCTTGCTGCATTTGTATTTGGTTTTACACCAGAACGCAGCATTCGATTGATTAGTACATCAAAATTCGCCATATAAACCTCGTTTTAGACTATTTATAATTAAAATATCAGGGCAAAAGATGATCTTCTGTAAGAATCTTAAATTCCCACTTACGGTCTTTACAATATTCTTCTGCAGCTTTCCATTTTGCCTCATTTACTCCCCACGTTTTTACTTCTTGTAGATATCTAACAGTCTTTTTTCTTTTTTTGGGAGGCCTTGTTTCTTTTTTCGGTTTGACTTCTATCAATATCGTCTTTTTTGTGTCATTTGATGACTTTATTCTTATTAAAAAGTCTGGATAATATCTATGATATTTTCCATCGATTGGCGATTTGTATGGTATTACTACTTCTTCACTGTTCCATGCAATAACATTTCTATTTGTGTCACAATATTTCATGAATCTACGTTCCCATAGTGAACGAAATACAATATTTTTTACGTCACCAGCGTATTTGTGGGGATTTATTGGTTTGAACTTACCTTTATATGTGAATCTTTTGTGCAAAATTCAAATCCTTAATAATGTATTATAAATATAATTATACTATTTAGGAGCTCAAGATGGTAAGTCTAAACTTTAATGATGGGCCTGCAAAAGTTATGCAGCAAAAATCTAATAACAAATATGCCTCTACTGGAGCGCCAGGATTTAAATATCCCTTAGATTTGGGTCAAATGGACGGGGAATTGCATAGTTTTATCAATTATCGTGCTGTCACCAAAAAAGAAGTTGTACATACTGATACTCAACAGGCAACTCAGGCTGCAGATCAGAGGGCGATTGCAAATGTGAGTCTCTATGTACCAGAGAATGTTTCTCTGAATCAGACTGCAAATTATGAAATGACTTCTGGTATTGGTGCAATCATGGCAAAAGGTGATGCATCTGTTGGAGAATTGGTTGGTATGGGAATAGAAACAATTACCAGAGAAGCTTCAAATATGTTATTAAATAATTTGGGCGAAGCCAGAGCACAATTTCAAAAAGGAGTTGCATCCAATGCATCTCGTTATCAATTATTCAATGGTATTGAATTTAGACAATTTCAATTTCAATATAAATTTGTCGCAAAAAACGAAAAAGAAAGTCAAGAAATTGAAAAGATAACAAAAGTTTTTAGAAAACACATGTTACCAGATTTTGCAGAAGGTAAGGTGGGGTTTTATACAATTCCAGATATATTTGAAATAGAATATATATTATCTTCTGCAAATGGTAGTCTGACTACTCTACACAAATTTAAACCCTGTGCATTAACTTCTTGTGAAATTAGTTATGGGGGAGATGGATCATTTGGATTATTCTTTGATGGCAAACCAACTAACGTTTCTATGAATTTAACATTTTTAGAATTGGAACAGGTAGTCAAGAAAAATATAGACGAGGGATATTAAGATGGCAACTACACCGTATATGTTCGAAAAAATTAATAATATTCATTATGATATGTTTTATAATGGCAAACCCAAAAAAGTAAAAAACATATTTAACAAAGCAATTGTAGTTGATGCATTTAAACAAAACCCCGATAGTCACTATGAATATACAATAAAAGATGGTGAGACCCCACAGATTATTTCCGAGCTTTACTATGACGATTCAAATTATTATTGGGTTATATTGATGATGAATGATATTATTAATTACAGGGATGAATGGCCACTTTCAACCGCCAGATTTGATGCAATGATAAAGAGTAAGTATAAAACAATTCAAAATGCAGAAAGTACTATCATTCATTATTACGATAAACAGTGGAACACTATTATCAATAAACAAACATATGAAAGAATGGTAGAAAAAAAAGACCCTGCAGCAGAAAAATATTTACCATATAGTGCATATGTGATGGAAAATGAAAAAAATGAAAAAAATAGAGTTATTAGATTATTGAGAAAAAGTGTATTAGTGGATTTTGTTGAAAAGTTTGCTGAGTCGATGAAGGATTAATTATGACAGGAATTGTTGCAGCAGGTCAATATGAATTAGTTACATTGTCTATAAAGTCACATAATGGGTTTGTTATGGACTTGAGACAAGTTATGGCGTCTTTAGAAATATATGAAGATATATACTCCACATCTATGACTGCCCGTTTGGGTATTGTAACAACAGAAGATTTAGTTACAATTTTGCCGATTATTGGTCAAGAAGAAGTTATAATTTCTGTTGACCATCCTGGCGGCAGAAAACAAATAGATTTACATATGGTTGTGCATAAGATTGTTGGTTTTGAACGAGATAATATGTCAACTAAATTCATATTAGAATTGGTAACATTAGATTATATCTTAAATTTCCAAACAAAAATATCGCAATACTTTGAGGGCCCATCATCTGATATTGCCAGTCAGGTATTGAGTTTGATGGGTGCAAGTAAACCAGTTTCAGCAGTTTCTAGTGATGACGAACAAAAAATTGTTATTCCAAATTTTACTGCATTTAGAACTTGTAATTGGATGACAGAAAAGGCATATAAAGGTGACGCAGCCAATTATGTTTTCTATGAAAGTAAAGATAATTATGTATTCTCACCATTATCTGAGTTAGTTCAAGCATCTCCCAAAATTGAATATAAGGCACAACCACCTAATGTCGTTGGAGATCCAAACTTTGAAGATAAAATTATTCAAAATTATAGGTTAAAATCTTCATTTGATGTGGTACAAAACATTTTATCAGGTATGTATAATAGTAGAGCAATCACTGTAGACCTTATTACAAGAAGTTTTAAAGACATTTCTTACAGTTTTTGGGATGAGTATCAAAATGTTCCACATTTAACAAATAATCCATTATTTGATATCAGTGGTCAAGGTACACAATACAACCCTGCAAATTTATATGTATTACCAGAAAATCCATTTTTGACATATAACAACAAAGAAACTAATTTAAAACGTAGGGCGCAATTACAGTTATTTAATAATTTAAAGATGGATTTGACTGTATTTGGAGATACCGAATTGGGTTCTGGTGATACGGTAAATTTAACTTTTCCTGTATTTAGTCCACTAGGTGATGGTGCGGTAAACAATTATTTATCTGGGAATTGGTTAGTATCTGCAGTCAAGCATAGATTTGAACAAGAAGCGTATTACATAGATATGGAATGTGTAAGAGATTCCACAGATAAACCATTACCGCAACCACAACCAACAAAATAGGTGATGAATGAATCTTTATGATTTCGTATGGTTTCAAGGTGTGGTTGAAGATATTTTTGACCCAGAAGGCCTTGGTAGAGTAAGGGTTAGAATATTTGGTATTCATAATGAAGATACTGGACTGTTACCTACAGACAAGTTACCGTGGGCAAGTCCACTTATGCCAGTTACCAGTGCATCTTTGAATGGAATTGGTACATCTCCTACTGGTGTTACGAATGGTTCATGGGTTATAGGATTTTTCAGAGATGGTGAATATGCTCAAGAACCTTTGATTTGGGGTACTGTGCCTGGCAAACCACAAAAGTCTAACAGTGATGCAACTGTTGGATTTCAAGACCCAGACACTATATATCCATCTGAAAAAGGTTCTCTTTATGGTGGTAGTACTGTTGAAGAATCTGATTTAAATAGACTTGCAACAACTAATAAATTGGATGAAACTATACACGAAACAAAAAAGAATAGTACTCTAGGTAATGAACCAAAAAGTGATATTGGAATAGTATATCCATCAAATATGGTTGAATCATCTAGGTCTGGACACATCAAAGAAATTGACGATAGTGCAGGATCAGAAAGAATTCATAATTACCATAGAAGTGGTTCGTCACAAGAGTATCAACCTAATGGTGATGTTACACAAAGAACAGTTGGTAGTAGTTTTGAAGTCGTGCATGGAGATTATGATATGCATGTAGGTGGTAATTGCAATTATATTGTCGAGGGAAATCTCAATATTAAAGTTGGGGATAAGATAGAATATAGTATATCAGGAACATTTGAAGTATTAGGTGGTAGTACAGTAACTATACTTGCACCAACTATACATCAAAATCCATGATATAAATAATATAAACTATGGAGTTTAAATGTTAAATTTTGCTGGCAAAGACAATTTTGTGTGGTGGACTGGCGTTGTGGAGGACGTTAACGACCCAGAAAAATTGGGCCGTGTGAGAATTCGTATTATTGGATATCACGAAGAATTCGTGCAAACAGAAGAATTACCATGGGCAAGTCCAATAATGCCAATGAATAGTGCGTCTGCTGGGGGTATTGGAATTTCACCAACTGGTGTAATTGAAGGTTCTTGGTGTTTAGGATTTTTTAGAGATGGAGAATATGCACAAGACCCAATTATTTGGGGTACAGTTCCAGGCAAACAAGTTTCACCAGACGGAAACCGTTCTGGAAGGGGTTCACAGGTGCCTGGCGCACTTAAAGTACTTAGTGGTGCAGCATCCCCAGATTCTGTTTCAGAAGGTACAGCGGGATATGCACAAGGTGATACAACCGCAACACCAGAACAACTATCTAATGCAGGAAGTGCAGAGTTAACTGACTTTTTGAAACAACAAGAAGGATTTTCTGCAAAGTCATTCTGGGATCATAAACAAGAATCTATTGGGTATGGCACTAAGGCAAACTTCAAAGGCGAAGTTATCGATGAAGCCGAAGCAACCCGTAGACTAGAAGTAAATATTGCAAAATTTCGTGCTGGAGTTATCGCAAGAAAAAATAAATATGGATATGATTGGAATGATAGACAAGTAGATGCACTTACTTCTTTTGCATACAACCTTGGGCCCGGCAGTATAGATACATTGACTGCAAATGGTACGCGAGACAATGCGACTATTGCAAATAAAATGTTGCAATACAATAAAGCATCTGGTAAAGTATTGCCTGGCCTTGCAAGACGTAGACAACAAGAAGTTGCAATGTTTAATTCTGGTGGTACAGATGGTAATGTACCACCAGCTGCATTATCTCCAGAAACATCAACGGATCAATTAGTACAGAGAGAAACCGCAAGTGAAAGAAATCGTGCATCTACAACCACAACTAGTCAAGCTGCATCATCTGGTAGTTCTCGTAGTGGCACATCAGGTTCTACTGGACAGTCTAGGGCCCAGTTGTCGGATTTACCACAACATTCAACTCAACAAGAATTAGATACAACAGAACCAGTAGAGAATAAAACTCCAGTTACATCAAATGATTTATTTGGAGAACCAGAATCACCAGCTGCGCCACAGTATCCATATAATACTGCAACATATTCTCGTTCAGGACATTTGATTGAAATGGATGATACGCCCGGCGCAGAAAGATTGCACACATATCATAGAAGTGGTTCGTTTGAAGAATATCATCCAAACGGCGATATTGTAGAAAGAACTATTGGTAGTAATTTCGATATTGTACATGGTGACAAAAATATACACGTAAAGGGAAATTTAAATATTGTAGTGGATGGTTATTGGCAAGTTGTTGTTGGTGGTACTGCATTAATAGGTGCAGGAAGTACTATCGATACTAAAAGTGGGGGTAACACTACAATAAAAGCACCCAAAATAGATTTAAATCCATAGGGGTAGAAAATGGCAGAAGTTGTAACAACCAGTTTTGAGGATGTAAAAGAAGATAGATTAGGAATATTAGATTCCAAAAAAAATCAATTTGTTGATATTGATTTAAAAATGCAACTGAATCCTGTTACTAAGGATATTACAGTAAAAAAAGATATTTCGGCAATTAATCAATCTTTGAAGAATAATCTATTAACAAATTTTTTTGATAGACCATTTAAACCAAACTTTGGTGGAAATCTCTACAAATCTTTATTTGAGCCAGCAGACCCAATAAGTTTGATAAATATGGGTAAGGATATTGAAGATATACTAAAATCCAGTGAAACACGAATTATTGTTTTGGATGTGAATGTTGAATCCGATTTTAATGATGAAAATAATATTATTATTACAATTGTATATACACTACCGGCAATGGACGGGGAAATCACAACCCAATTTGCAATAGAGAGAGTTCGATAAATGGCAAAGACTATAGAAATTACAGAATTAGATTTAAAAAATATTAAATCTAATATTATCTCATATATGAAAAAAGATGAAACCTTCAAAGATTACGATTTTGAGGCATCTGGACTTAATACACTTATCGATATTCTCGCAGTAAACACACATCATAATTCTTTCTATATGAATATGTTGACAAATGAAATGTTCTTGGATACTGCAAGAATTAGAGAAAATGTTGTATCAAAGGCAAAACTTTTAAACTATACACCAAGAAGTGCAAAGGCAGCCAAGGCACAGGTTAGTTTAGAACTTTTAGATCAAAATTCTTATGCATCGGCAGATGTATATGATACAATTAAAATCAATCGTGGACTTCAGTTTACAACAAACTATAACGGAAAATCCTATAGTTTTGTACCAACAATCACTAGAATTGTTGAAAAGAGTACTTCCATTCAAAACGATAATGGTACTTACACAAATGTATATAAAATTGACGATCTAGAATTAATCCAAGGCATCGAAGTACAAGAAGAATTTGTAGTAGATAACACAAATCCAAACCAAAGATTCTATCTGTCTAACGAAATGGCAGATATTGACACGTTAAAAGTATTTGTACAACCCGATGCCGAAGATGATGCATTAATAGAATATAAAAAATCTACAGATAATTTAAGACTACAAAGTACAGACGAAGTATATTTTATACAAGAATCAAAAAATGGTTGGGAATTATTTTTTGGTGATGGTGTCTTGGGGAGTGAATTGTTATCAGGAAATGTCTTAATTGTAAAATATTTAGTTACAACAGGCCCGGAAGCAAATGGGATTGCACAATTTACTATTGGAGCAAATGCAGATAGAGATTTGTTTAGAGTAAGTAATTTGTCTGTAACAGGTGTTGCAAATGGTGGGGCAAACAGAGAAGATATTTCTTCAATAAAATTTAATGCACCAAGAAATTTTGAAGGACAAGGTCGTGCAGTTACTATTAGAGATTATAAGGCGATTATACCGCAAATATATCCATCCGCATCATCAGTAAATGTTTGGGGTGGAGAAGATAACGTACCACAAATATTTGGCAGAGTTTTCATGGCAATTAGGCCTAACAATGGATATTTTTTATCGGATTTTGAGAAGGAAACTATTAAAAGTACATTAAGAAAAGAATATTCTATCGTATCTATTCTCCCAGATATTGTTGATCCCGAATACACAAGAATTAGAATTAATACAGAAATAAAATGGGATAATGAATCTACAATATTTACTGCAGACGAACTTAAAGAAAAAGTATTAACTACTATTAAAGACTTTAGTGCAAAAAATTTAAATGAATTTGATAGTTATTTTAGATATTCAAATTTAGTTCATCAAATTGACATGACAGATCGTTCGATTACAAACAACGTCACCAAGATAAATATGATTAATGAAAAAGTAATTTTATTAGGCGGAGCCGCACAGTATCAATTCGGATTTAATAATCAAATCAAGAAAGGTACTTTAAAATCTATTGGGGTACAAGTTTCTGGATCTCAAAATTATTGGTATGTAGAAGAAACCGATACTTACGATGGTAATCTTAATTTTTATTCATTTGATTTAAATAATAAAAAGATTTATACTAATAATATTAAAGGAACTATCGATTATAACACAGGATTAGTTACGGTACAAGATATTATAATTGAAAATGTTGAAAGTGGCACTAATAATAACTTCCGAATGGAGGCCGAACCAGTGTCTTTTGACATTTTTCCAAAAAGAAATCAAATTCTATTAATCGATCCTAATGATGTTACTATTACAATGGATGCAGATTCAGACGAATATAATAATAATTACGATATTACTACACAAAACGTACAAATTATAAGAAGATAGATACATGGATAATAGTAACTATAAAGATTTAGCATCTCAGGTTCGTTCTGAACTACCATTCTATTTACAACAGAATGATTATGATAATTTTGTAAAATTTTTAGAGTTGTATTATGAATGGATGTCTCAAGAAACAAATACTCTTGATGTTGGTGCAGAAATATTAGATTATTCGGATTTGGATAACACTCTAGATATTTTTGTAGATGAATTTAAGCACCTACTTGCAGAAGCATTTCCAAATACAGTTCAGGTCAAAAATAAAAATCAAATTAATTCAGAATTATCTGGAATTTTTGGTGTGTCTCCGTTGGAGAATGAAAGATTTGAATCTGATGATTTCTTGGGTAATGGTGTTAGTTCGGAATTTTCAATCTCTTATAGAGAGCCTTCTTTCTACGAAGGAAAAACTGTAACAACCAGAGTTGTAGATTTTAAAGTTTATGTAAATCCAACTACTGGACAATACACAGATGAATCATTAATTACAAGAAGTAGTGAAACTCCTTCGCAAGTATTTGCAAACCTAACTTTTCCAGATGATTTTGTAGAATTAGTTAAAGACGAAGACTATATTGTATCAGAAGATAGAATTATATTCTACGATAAAAATACAGGTCAAATTGTTGCACCTACGGATCAAGTTGCAATCAGAGTTCTATATAGACTTAAAACCACAAATGCATCCACCGGCAATAATAAATCTGATATTAAGAAAACTAAATTTACAAACAAAAAACAATTTCTGAAACTTATGAAAGAGTTTTATCTTGCAAAAGGTTCAGAAAAATCATATGAATTTTTATTCAGAACTTTTTTCAACGAAGATATTTCATTCTACTATCCAAAAGAAAATGTTTTTAAGGTAAGTAATAATGAATGGACGGCGGAAACAAGTATTAGAACTCAACCTAGCACGAATGCACTTACAAATCCAATAAGAGTTGTTGGAGAAACTAGTAAAGCCTTTGCGACAGTAGAGAGATATCAAGAATACTCTCTATCTAATAATGCGGTGAGAGAATATTTTATTAGTAGTATTTTTGGTGAATTTCAAGATCAAGAAAATGTATTCATTGAAAATGAAAATGGTGTAACATTCAAAGAAAAATTGTGGACATGTGTTACTGGTTTTGACATTCAAAACCCAGGCAGAAATTATCCCAGAAATATGTACTTAAATTCTTTTATATCATCTGCCGGCAGTGGTACAGGTTTCGGTGCAAGAATAACAAACACCACAGATGGACAAGTTGACTCAATCGAAATTGTAAACGAAGGTGATAATTATATTACTGGTGAAGAAGTAATTTTTGAAGGCGAAGGAACTTTTGGTAGTGGTGCAATTGGTACTGTTACTAAAGTAACTGGTGTAACAGAAGATAAAAATATCACTTGGGTACAACACGAATCGAATGATACTTATCCAAATTATTATTGGGATTTCTCAGATGGGGGAGAAACTTTTACTACAGGATCTTCTAGAAACGAAGTTGTAGATGTTAGAAATATTGATAATTATTTTGATAATGTAACAACTCTATTAGACTTTGAAACAATGACTGATAGTAGAAACTATAAAGAATATAAAAATAGTTTACAGACATTAAGAACAAATGCAAAACTAGAAACTCCATTGGCAGGGCCACTTTTTGGTAATGAAAGTACCTTGTTTACAAATGGGTTTGTAGAAGTTAAAGACGCAGCGATTGAAATCGCAGGCGAAGATGAATTGATCGTTGATTTTTGGTATTTACCAGTTACTTTAGACACTGATAATTCTAGGGGTTCTGCATTATTCTCTATTGGTGCATCAGATGGTACGTATAATGCATTCACATTGTGGCAAAAACCAGATAACACTATTATTATCCAGAATAAAGATAGTGAGGTGGCAAGTGTTGTTTTACCAATTAGTTATAGTGCGTGGAATCATATTGCAGTACATTCAGTTGTGGGTAGTGGCACAAAAATTTATTTAAATGGGGCCCTTGTCCTTAATGCACTTTCTGTGGATTGTGCAGATATTGAATCTACTGACAGATTGTTTATTGCTGCAGACAGTGATGCTGGTTTAGGGTCAGATGATCCACCACCAACAAGACAACAAATTTTTGATACTTGGGGGAGATTTTCTCACGATAGTTCAAATAATTTTCCAGCAGATGCAAGTGATTTGAATGCATTCACATATAATTCAAGTTTAGATAGAATTGAGTGTACAACAAACTTGGCGCGGTTAACAGGATTTTACTCTCCTTCTGGTTATTCGCAATATGACTTTGGAGTAACCGTTACGGCCTCTGGTGGTGATAATGACACAATTGGTGCATTGATAGGATTTTACAAAGACCCAGATACAGGAAAAGAACATAGTTTATCAGTATTAAGATCGATGCAAGGTACGTTGTCGGGTGGCGGTTATCAAATTTGGTATAACCATTTGCAATCAGATGCGGAATTAGTATTTGATGGAAACTCATTGGCGCCTGGTCTTGCCGGTGATTGGCAAGGCAACAAATCAAGAATCAAAGTTACTAGGGATGTTGGAGATGTATTTACTGTAAGTGTCTCCCAATTTACTACAAATGCAACGCATACAGATGCAGATTTAGACCCAACAACAGAACATACATTCAAACTTTCTGATTATTCTTGGGGAAATGTTTTTGCTGGTTTATCTCCTTATGGATATTGTAACCATAGTCAGGGTGGCGCTGCATGGGAAGATACGGAATTTAGAGTATTTGGTGAACTTGATATGGGGGATTATATCGCTGCATATTTTGACTCATTTAGAATTACTAAAGGAAACAGATATACAACTTTCTTGGATGCCGCTAACTCCAATGTAGAAACTTTATATGAATGGGAACTTGACCCCATCGAAAAATCAAACATTGCAGTTAATGCAGAGAATACTAAAAATAGTAATGCAAAATATTATTATGCAATTGCAAATAATAAACTTACTATTATGGAAGAAATTTATGATACGGGCGGGAAACCAGAAACATGGGATTCTATCACTGGACTTTTGAGTGATACTACTGGTTTTGTAGACGATTTAACCATACGTTCTGGTGATGATTTAAAATCTTTGCGTCCTGTACCAATTCCAGATTATTATAGTGTTACAATTAATTGGACAGAGATGCCTAGGGGTGGTGTAAAAAGAGTTGACTTAATGACAGGTGGATTTGGGTATATCATTCCACCATCAACATTTGTTTCAGAACAAACTGGTAGTTATGTTTCTCAGGGTCTTGGTGCAACTTTACTTGCAAAAGGAGATACTATTGGTGGAATTAAAGATATTAAAATTACTCAAAATGACCCAAATGATGCATATGATGGATTTGGAATTGGATATGTCACTCCACCAACACTAGATTTAACAGGATTAGGAGATGGTACTGCAGTTGTTGTTCCCATAACTGGACCTTTATGTGTGCGTGATGGTTCTTTTGTTTCAGACCAAGGTTTCTTATCGGATAATAATAGAATACATGATAGTTATCTATGGCAGGATTATTCCTATGTAATTCAAGTTGGTAGAGTTATTGATGAGTGGAGAGATATTGTTAAAAAAGTTATCCACCCAGCTGGTATGATGATGTTTGGTGAATTAACACTACTATCCAAAGTCGAAGGTAAAAGACTGAAAGATGCATACCTATTCTTGTTCTATGAGATTATCAAGAATGTTGATGTCACAGTTAAAAACATGGATGGGTTGGGTGTATGGACAGGACAAGACACAGATCCCCAAAACTCTAATGATATCATGTCACATGGTTATACTATTGTATACAACAATAGACAATCTGCAATGAATGAATTATATGGAGTAGGTGATGATACTCCAGCTGGACAGTCAGTAGATACTGGTTCTGGCAGATATGTCCTATTAGGAGATGGGTTTACAAACGCAACCACTTGGAACGAAGTTAAATATGTTGGATTAAATCAGTTAGATGGTTCTGGTAAGGATTATTCATTTTTTTATGGTGGTGAAATATTAGAAAGAACATTTACAATCTACAATATATCTGAAAAAAATATTGTAGATGATGAATGGAAATCTACAAGGCCTTGGGCAAAATATAAAATTATTAGTGCAGTGGAAGATAGTGTGAACAATACTATTATGTTTGGAGTTGTTTTAGAAAATAGTTATCTAAATTTACCCAATGAAAGTCCACTAAATAATATAGAGTTTAGATGGGATAAGAAAACTAGGGGTAATGTTGAAAGAGTAAATAGTTCTTGGATTGGTTCAATCAGAGACGGCGCGAATCCAAGAGATGAAAAGTTTATTGTGAAAATTCAACCAAAGGAATTGCCAGATAGTGGTAGTACTTATAAATCACTGGAAAGGTTCAAATTTAATTTTTCTGCAATATTCCCATTTGATAATCTTGTTAGATATAGATTTAGTCCGTATGAAGAGGCACAGGGTTCTCCATATTTGGACTACTATGGATTTGATGGAGAATTCAATAATATTAATATGAAGGGTACTCAACATACTATTATGCAAAATCCAAATGGAGATAATACCTTTGGAATGGTTCCAACATATGGAAATAATCAGTATTTAGGTGTTACTGATGGTACAGATCATGACTGGCAACAAGAAACAATACAAAATATAATGGCAAGTTACGACAAATCTTATCGCGCAGTGTTAGATGCACACGTAAATCTGATGCCTAAACATTTAGTTATATCTAAGGATACTGCAGGAGTCGACGGACCTTTATTATCTGGTATGACTTTCGCATCAATTGAAAGAATGAAATTTAATCAAACACCACAAAGTGTTGATAATAATCTATATTTAGAAAGTATTGATGATGTAATGACCAAATATAATACGCGCACAAACATCACTCATGAAACAATTATTCAACAATATTCTACTGAACCTACAAGTTTTGCGGAATTAAAAGAGTTGCAACAGATTTGACACAAAAAAATCTTATAAATAAAAGAAACAAAAAAAATTAATCTATAAAGGGTATTATAAAAATGTCTGCTATTATTACCAACAAACTTAGAATTTTCAATGCACAGCAGTTCATTGAATCTATTAATGAACAATCACCATTGTGGAAAGAAAGTAATTCCTACAATGAGGGTGATGTTGTTTTGCACAATTCAAATTTGTATGTTGCAGTAGGACCAGATGGTGGTGGGGTTTCTGGTACAGTGCCACCAACTCATTTGTCAGGTATTGTAACTGATGGGGGTGTCTCTTGGGCATTCTACAACAGGTCACTTTTCAACAATCTTTACATGGGTATTGGTAAGTATTCATCTTGGGATGATGACAGTAATCCACCAACTCCAGAAGATTCTGTCGGATATCATAATACAACAAAATCTGATCTATTGGCACTCAAGAAAGTTTCTGCAGACACAATCTCTCTTGCAATTCCTAGAATTGATTGGAATACTGATACCCAATACACAATGTATGAACATGACAACGTAGAAGAAATTATTCCTAATGGATATATCTTGACAGAAGGCAACAACCAGTTCAATGTTTATAAATGTATCAATAATACTAGTTGGAAAGATGCTGCAGTTGGTGTGCAGCCTGGTAAATCTACAGTAAAACCAACTGGTACACCAACAAATGCAATTATTGAAACTGGTGATGGTTATGCATGGAAATATATGTATTCTGTAGATTTAGATGCATCATTAAAATTCTTGACAAAGGATTATGTACCTGTTAAGTTTTTGACTGCAGAACCAAATGCCGCGACTGCTGATTATGTACAGTGGCAAATTAAACAAAATGCAATCGCAAATTCTGGTGGAATTGATTGGGTTAAAATTACTGATGATAATGTAAATAGTGGCCATGCTGGTGGTTCTGGATATTATCAAAATATTAATCAATCCAATTCAACAGTTGCAGAGGGCACTTTAAGTTTTGCAGTAACCTTATCTGGAACTGCAACTGCACTCGCAACAAATGATTATACTGGTTATGCAGTAGTATTTACAAAAACTGGTGCGACTACTCCAGTACAAAGAAAAATTAGTAATTGGAATTTTAATACTTCTACCAATGTTGCAACAATCACAATTGAAAATGCATTTCTAGAGGGAGAGGGTGGTTCTGGTAGTATTGTTATTGCACCAGATGTTGAAATTAATGGTGATGGTACAGGATTTACTGCATATGGAATTACTCAGGGCGACCAAATTAAAAAAGTAATGATTACCAATAAAGGTACAGGATACACTAACGCAACCGCAACTGTCTCGGCAGGAAATGTATCATCATCTAGTGTGTCTGCATGTAAAGCAAAACCAATCATTTCGCCTACAACTGGACATGGATTTAACGCAGTTGAAGAATTGGGTGGTTATTATGCGATGGTTGCACTCAAACTAGAATATGATGAACAAGATACAAGATCAGAAGATGGTGTAACAAATGTTACAGAATCTGTATTCCCTGTAACTGGAGATAGATCAGTATTCAGACAAATTGTTATTTTAAGTGATCCAGTTGATGAATATACAGATAAACTTGCATACGGTACTTCTTATAGAGGCCCAAAACATCCTAATTATGGTACTGCAGGACAGACAATTTTTGATATCGATACTGGTACTGGAAAAGTATTATACATAGAAAACAGACAACCAGTTTCGCGTGCTGTCGACCAAATCGAAGATATTAAAGTTGTCTTTGAATTCTAATTTAAGTAGTATCTAGAACAAGAGAGAAAACATGGCTACAAATTTTAATGTAACACCGTATTACGATGATTATGATGTAAATACAGGCTATTTGAGAATTTTATTCAAGCCAGGCCATTCTGTACAGGCGCGTGAACTTACTCAAATCCAAACTACTTTGCAACAACAAATTGCAAACATGGCAGACCATTTCTTCAAAGAAGGTGCAATGGTGGTGCCTGGACAATCTGCAGTAGATATTAGTGCAACATATGTAAAGATTGATTTAAATGGTGCAAATTCCTATATCAGTCCTACAGATTTTATAGGTAGAACTGTTACTGGTTCTATTTCTGGTGTACAAGGTATTATTGTACACGCAGTTGGTGCAACTGGCACTGAAACAACAGATGACCCCGACACAATTTATGTAAAGTATACAACTGGTGCAAATCCATCAGACCCGTCATCAGTCAGTTTTGCGGACGGAGATAGTATTTCATTTTTACCTAATGAAATTTTAACAACGATATCATCTACAAATCAATCAGATTATAGTTGTATTGTAAGACCAGTAGAAGAAACACCTATTGGTACGGGTTCCATTGCGTTTATCGAAAGTGGTATTTACTATGTACAAAAACATATGGTGGTTGTGCAAGATCAAAAAATTATTCTTGATAAGTATACAAATTCGCCATCATATAGAATTGGTTTAGAAATTCAAGAACAAGTGATTAGTGCAAATGACGATCCTAGTCTTTTAGATAACGCCCAAGGCACACAAAACTATAATTCGCCAGGCGCAGATCGATATAAAACGACCCTTGTGTTTAAGAAAAGAGAGTATGGTGGTTCTGATACCAAAAACTTTATTCAATTAATTTCTATTCAGAATGGTAAAATTCAACAAAAAGTGCGTAGTACCGATTATGCAGTTTTAGAAGAAACTCTCGCAAGACGCACATTTGATGAGTCTGGTGACTATACAGTTAGTCCATTTAAATTAGATATTAGAGCACTATTTAATGAAAACTCAAATCGCGGTGTATTCACCATGAAAGATTTTGAATTTGATACTGAGGTAGATGCAAAAAACCAAGCGTATGATCGTTTTAGTGAATATAGTGGAATGGTTGATGGTGTACTGGATGTTGGACTGGCACATACTGTAGGTCCAATTGAAAGGGCTGCATACCCAGATCAAGATTTAGATACTACTGGTGAAAAATTCTATCCAGGCCGTACTCATGCAGATTTAGTATATGCATTGCAACAAAACTTGTCTCTAGGATTGGAGGCTGGTAAGGCATATGTTCGTGGTTATGAAATTGAAACTCTTGCAACTACATTTGTTGATTATAAACGTTCAAGAGATGATATTCAAAAGAATAATGAATACTTAACTGCAAAACTTGGTACATATGTTTATGTCACTGATAATATGACTTTACCATTTATTAATGAAGAAGTTTTATTTACAAACTTAAATACTAATGGTCCAGATTTTGTTACTATTGATGATTCATTTACAGTAACAACTTATGCATATTCTCCAGAAGCAGACTTTTCCGATGCAAATAATACATTAGGACATGATGTAGTTGCAACTGCAAAAGTAAAATATGTTGAACATTATAAAAATGCACAAGTAAATGACTTTCTACAAGGTGATTGGAATGGTACAAATGCCTCAGTAGAAACTGGTATTTGGAAAGTATATCTATATGATTTTAAATTCCAAAAAAATCCATTAACAACAAAAGATTATACAATCAATGATGTTAGGTCTTTGGTATCTAAAGAAAAAGTTGGTACAGGTGCATTACAGACATATAGATTTACCTCTAACGTTTTGTCTGATTACTCAGTTATAGACCAAAATCAAGATTTTGCGAATAAAAATATTTTAGTATCTGAATATGAAGATAGAAAAGTGCGTGGAATTGTTTACGATTTTAATGCAACTAGAAGTTCTGCACTTGTCAAGATGTTAGGTAGTGGTAATTTTACAAGTGACGATGCAGCACTATTGACTCCTAGACAATTCAAACCAAATGAGATTTTAAAAGAAATTACATTCACATCTACTGGTGGTACAACTAACCTATTCAATTCTCTTGCAAATTATCGTTATATCGATAACGGGGCAAGAATTTTAAATAAACAAGTTATTTTTGATGGTGATGGTTCTAGTATTGTAGATACTTACGCAGATTATGTAAAAACAGTTAGATTCATTGATGACGTAAGTGGCAATGAAACTATTGATACTTCATACACAGTCCAAAGAGAGATCAACGCACAAGTAATTAATCCAGATGGCGGACAACCAAGAGTAGTGATTGAATTATCTCCAAATGTGGCCGAAACATTTGGTACATATAATTCTGATTATTATTTTCTAGTAAAGCCCCCAACAGATGACGCAAATGTGGGTGGTATCGAAAGTATTGCATCAGAAGATGTACAAATTAGTATTTCTGGTAAAACTTTAACAATCACAAACCTTTCAGTTGCTAGTGTTGGACAATCTGTCAAATTATTCATTCCAATTATTAAAACTGAAGCAGTCGAAAAACAAAAAAGATTAATCGAAGATGTTGTAATTACTCCCTACTCACTTATAAACGGTGTTGGTAATTTCACAGAAGTCGGAAAAACTTTTGTGTCATCTCCAAGTAGTGATACATTTGAGGCAGATATTCTTTATACTAGTTTGAATGCAAGTGGTGATATTCCAGAAACTTTCCAAGATGCTCAGGGTTATGATTTATCTCTAGCAGATTTACAACTTCAACACTCAGATATTCATGAATTGAAAAAGATTTATGACACATGTAATGTTAATACAATTGCATATCAAACTAATGTTGACGGTACATTTAAACTTATTGTTGAAATGACTGCAGAAGAATTGTTGTTTGCACTCAGTGCATGGAATTATTACGAAGAAACTGGTGCAGATCCATTTACAGATACAACAGAAAATGCCCCATTCAGACAGGATATTTTAGACTTGATTGAATCAGGTGGTACTCCAGTACCAGCGTCTGGTGGTGTTCCAAGTAAAATTGTAGATGTTACGAATAGATACACTTTTGATAATGGTATGAGGCCTGGCGTTTTAAATTTGGGTAACGTAACACTTAAACGTGGACAATCAATTTGTGCCGGTAGACCAATTATTGTATATTCATACTTTGAACATAGTGCCGGTGACTATGCATCTGTGGATTCATATACACATGCAAACTCTGGTTTAACATATGGAGAAATTGGAGAATTTAATAGTAGTAGATTGTCTGATGTACTAGATTTTCGTCCTGCCACAATATATGAGGCAAACGATGGTACAACAGAATCTAAGTTGCGTGGTTATTCTAAAATTTCAACAAGTGGGGAATATCCATTAGACAACACATATGTTATTTGTGATTATAGACAATATCTCGCAAGAAAAGATAAAGTTTTTGTGGATAAAATTGGTAATTTCAAGGTTAAATATGGTTCTTCTAGTCTCACACCAGAATATCCCGAAGATCCTGATGATGGTATGGTATTGTATAGATTACAGGCAAGTCCTTACACTGCAACGGTGCAAGATGTAAAGGCGGAAATGGTTGACAACAAACGTTACACTATGAGAGATATTGGTGCTCTAGAAACAAGAATCAAAAGTTTAGAATACTATACATCACTAAGTCTTTTGGAAAAAGAAACAAAAGACATGCAAATTACTGACGAAAATGGTATGGACAGATTTAAGAACGGATTTGTAGTAGAACCATTTACTGGACACAATATTGGTGATGTTTTTGACCCAGAATATAATTGTTCTATCGATAGTGTTTCTGGACAATTAAGACCTAGATTTGCAGAAAAAAATACTAATATGAAATTCAGATATAATGATTCAAGTCATTATTCTGACCATGATGGTGTTTTATTGTTACCATACGAAGATGTGATGGTAATCAACCAAGACAAATCATCTAAAACTGTAAACGTAAATCCATTTGCAATTTTCACCTTCCGTGGCTCTATTAAACTTACTCCAGCGAGTGATGAGTGGAGAGATGTCAATAGACAACCAGATTTGACTATCAACCGCGAAGGACAATTTGATAATATTCAATTCCTTGCAAACGAAATGGGAGTATTGGGTACAGAATGGAATAACTGGCAAACCGCTTGGACAGGTACTGAAGTTACTGGCAATACTCAATTCAACGACTTTATGAGAGGCCCTGGCATTAGAAGGGTTACTGGTAGAAATGAAACCATTCAAACTACAAATAATCAAACCAGAACTGGTATCACAACTGAATTAGTACCTCGCGTAACCACAGAAAACATGGGTGATAGAGTAGTTAATACAGAGATTGTACCATTTATTAGAGAACGTTCAATTTTCTTCCATGGTACACGAATGAAACCAAACACAAAGGTTTATCCATTCTTTGATGATGTTGATGTGAGTGAATTTTGTGTTGCAGCGCAGACACATACTGTCGGTTCAATGACACAAAGTGCAAACAATTTTATAAATGATAATGAACAAAAATGGATTTCAGAAGCTGGTGAAATGACTCTAACAGGTGATACTAGTGGTCATCAAACAAATGTATTTGGACTAGAGTATGTAGATACAAATTCAGTTAGATTTTTTGTTGTTGATAATATGGATAACAAAAATTACACAACATTAGAAAGAATGTATCTAAGAGATGCTCGTGGAAATTCAATTCGTGTTGGTAATTATCAAAGTGGAGAAGGTGTTTCAGTAGATAATAAAGTTCTAAAAACAAATGATTTAGGACAGGTACGTGGTATCTTTAACCTACCAAATACAGATAATATCAGATTTAGAACTGGTGATCGTATCTTTAGATTAACAGACCAACCAAACAACTCTGATGACACAGATACAAACGCACAAACAAACTATACCGCAAAAGGTACAATCGAAACGAGACAACAAACTATTTTATCAACTCGTACTGCAGAAATTGTACAGAGAAATATTTCTGATACAAGAACTTTACAAAATACAACTACCAGAAGAGTTGTTGAGTCTGACACTGGTTGGTATGACCCACTTGCAGAAACAATTTTGATTGAGGAAGATGGTGGTGCATATATTACTAGTGTAGATTTATTCTTCTCTACAAAAGATGAAGGAATTCCTGTAACTCTGCAATTAAGAGAAACAGTAAATGGTTATCCTGGCCAGAAAATTCTACCTTTTGGTGAGAAAACTTTATATCCAAATCAAGTACAAATTTCAGATGATGGTAGTTTACCAACAAACTTTAGATTTGATTGTCCAGTGTATGTACAGGATAGTACAGAGTATTGTATTGTTGTGCTTGCGGATACACAGGGATATCGCTGTCATGTTTCAAGATTGGGTGAAGAGGCACTTGATGGTTCTGGTATTATTTCAGAACAACCATATGCAGGGGTTTTCTTTAAATCACAAAACGCATCCACTTGGACTGCGGATCAAATGGAAGATTTAAAATTTAAAGTTTATCGCGCAAAATTTGATAATTCTAAAAAGTCAACATTGTACTTTGCAAACGAAGATTATGATTCATTGGGTAGTGAAGAAAATAGAATTTTACTTGGTACGGATTCTATGGAACTGACTGCGAATTCACATATTGTAACATTCCATGCTATAGATCACGGTTGTATTGGTACAGATTTCCATGAAAATCATAATTATGTACAAATTACTGGATTTAAAGATAATGCGTTGTTTGGTGGTACAGATTCTACAAATTCACTTAGTGGTGCCCAGTTAAATGGGATTCATAAGGTATTGTCAACTACACTTGATAGTTTTTCTATTGACATGAGAAATGTTAAATATAATGAAACTACTATAGATTTTAATAATAAGACATACTCAGCTGCAACTGGTACAAATGTTATGCCTGCAACATCTGGAAGATTTTCTCCAGTAGGTGTAGATGGATTTTTACCATATTTAAATTCGAATATTAAATATGATTTGATGATGCCTATTGTACAAAACGTACAGTTGCCTGGCACAAATATTCAATATAAGTTTAAATCTATCTCTGGTGCATCACAAGATGGAGATCAAATCGCTGGAGTAAAGGATAGTAACTGGTCTACAATGGTGCCTAATAGTAATATCACATTCAATGCACCAAGAATGATTTCTAGTAGATTTAATGAACAACAGTTTAATAGTGGTAATGCAATAAATAAAAAATCTTTGGTTTACGAAATCGATATGTACTCCGAATCAGACAATTTGTCTCCACAGGTTGATACGCAAAGATGTAGTGCAATATTAGTATCTAATAGAACTAACTCACCACAGTGGACTAGTGACGTTGATGCGAATGGTATTCAAACGGATACCAACCTCGCATCTGGTAATATTGGACATGTTTATACAGGATTTGTGAGTGAACTAGAATCGACGGGTGGTTCTGTTGATGCAACATATATCACTAGAGAAATCCAACTTGCACAGCCATCTAAATCTATGAAAATTGTTATTACTGCGAATAGACCTGCAGATACAGATATTGACTTATATTACAAAACTAAAAGTAGTGATTCACTTGAATATAGAAAATTGCCATATACTTTCATTGAAAGACCAGATGGGTATGGAATTCCTGCAAATTCAATAAGTGACTTTAGGGAATTTGAGTATGATATAAGAGATATTGAAGAATTCATTGGGTTTGGCGTTAAAATTGTATTGAGAAGTAAAAATTCTTCTATAGTGCCTCGTGTCTCAGATTTAAGAATTGTTGCACTCGCCACTTAGGATTATAAATAATGAGTAGAGATATAAATGATTTTATGATAGTTAAGGAAGAAAAAAATCTACGCAGAGATCCGCACTCAAAGGCGGTTATTAATACAGATATACAATCATATAGAAACTATATGAAAAGAGTAAATCGATTTGATAAAACTGAAAGAGAAATAGACAACCTTAAAACAGAAGTGCAAGAAATAAAAGAATTATTAAAAATACTAGTAGAGAGAACTTAAAATGGCATTTACATATCCATCACTAACACAAGTTATTAGAACTGATACGTTTGACGTTTGGGCCACTAAAACTAATGAAATTAGAGACCATGCATTATATGTACAGGCACTAGTAGGAGATTTTAACGGACTATCTACAGATAGTAAGACTGTAGTAGGAGCGTTTAACGAACACGAAACATTAATTAATACCAATATTTCGAATATTGGTCCTCTTGGAAGTATTGATGTTGCATATGCTGGTGCAAACCTTGTTGAGAGTTTAAATAATGCACATGATGTTTTAGTCGCATATACTGATTCAGAAGTTTTAACTGAAAAGAATTCAAGGATTGATGCCGATGTTGGATTGCAACAAAGTATTGATGCAGTTGAATTAAATGCAGGTCTAACACCAGCTGGACAATATATCCAACCAACAACATCTAATTATTTGTCAACATCTGTTTCTCTCGCAAATGCAGACAATTTATTAGACACGAAGATTAAAGAAGAAGCTGATATATTAAATAATACGCAAACAAATCTTGGTGCAGATTCTAGTGGTAATATTACGTTAGTTGGTAATTATATTACTGGTACTGTTAAAGAATCTTTGGTTGCATTAGATACTCAGTCTGCGACAAATGAAAATAGAATTAATCAAAATATTCAATCTATTGTTGGATTAGACAATAGATTAACTAAATCACAAACAAATATTGGATTGAACTCTGCCGGCGTTTACACATCAGATGGTGGAAATACATATGCAATAACAGATAATATTAAGGGCGATATTAATGCAGTTGATGTTAAATTAGAGGCAGTAGATGTTTCTTTACAATCATTAATAAACGAAGATACAAATATCTATAATCAACTTGCTCTTAAATTAGAAACACCACCAACATCTGGTGACACTTTAATTGTATATGATTCTGCAGCATTTACATATTCACACGCAACACATAATCCATCATCTGTAAATACCAATGGTACTGAAGTGATTGATAAAGTGATTGTCGATTCATCAGGACACATACAATCTTTTTCAAAAAGAAATTTAGGTAATCAGTCGCAACACAACCAAACAATTAGTTCAAATCTACCATCTGGTGGTTCTAATGGTGATGTTTGGTATAGAGTATAAAGAGGGCAATAAATGGCATACTATGTCAAAGATGATACTCTTAATCAACAGAACGTAGAGTATAAAGTAGATTTGCAAATCCAACACTCTGGTAATAAGGGTAGAGGGTTGAAGGCAGTCGATGCCAGATTATATGAGCCACTTAAAAATTACAGTGAAAATAATTTAGATAGAATGTATACACCTGTTTTTACTATCGATGATAACCATCCTAGAAAACAGGGAGAAAATCCATATATCACGTATGATTTAACTTGGCCTGCAAATATTGGTACAGGTGATAGAATTTTATCATTAGAGGCATGTGAAACAGAAGAGGGCCCTTGGACAGAAGTTGCAAGAATTGATGCAACAAACGAACCCTTATCTTGGACAGAGACTAGAGTGAGTCTTAAACTAGATGCAAAGAACCGTGGATTTGGTAGTGGTTCTGGCGATACTGGTGGTGCATCCAAACATGGTATCATTGCAAACAGAAATGATATTACAGGATATGTACAAATAGGTACACATTATCCTCGTTCTTGGCAATCCCCAACATTTAATGCAACTGGAATGGATACTCTTTCATTTTATTATATCATTGGTAATGATAGTAATGGTCTGGAATATACAGATATGACCAGAGAAAAATATATCATGACATTGGTGAGAAAATCTGATGGTCGTGTAATGCAGACACTAAACTTTGACTTTAGACAAAACTCTTGGGCACTAATGAGTATGAACGTGAGAAATGCAAGTGGAAACTGTTATATTAAAATTGTACAACCACATCATTCTGGCGGTAAATATGATGGAGCAGGATTTTGTTTTTTCAAAGGCACATCAACTATAACTCATTATAAAAATGGTGATGCAACTGCAAATTTCTACTTTAATCAGGGTGGTGAGTATCAGGGAGTTGAAGTTATAGGTGATGGTAGACCATACGTTTCTGGTGATAATATTGGCCGTGGTGCGAATAAGAGATTTTTTAGATTTTCTGTTATATCAAAAAATGGTCATAATGTAGTAAGAGATGTTAAACCAAACAATTCGACAGGTACTTTACTAAGTCCATTAGGAAATGATAGGACAAAATGGTGGGTTCCAAAAGAAATATATGCAAAAGATTCTGGTGCATGGAAAGAAATCAGAGAAGTTTATGTAAAGAATAACAATAATTGGAATAAAGTATATCCATTGTTTATTAACTCAGAAAATTTTGTTAGTATTTCCGATATACAAATAAAACAAAAGAAAGATTATATTCCTTTAAGTGCAGTTTATGTGGATAATACGACAACTATTACTGCATCCAGTATTTTACCAAATCCAGTAATATTAATTGCTGGGGTGAGTTCCGATGCAGCTCCAAGTTTCCTAATCACACCTCCACTGGAATCTGGTAAGTTGACGGGCACAAACTTTGAATGGGGATATTCTCTATACAATCGAGGTGAAAAATTACCAAAATGGAAATTAGATCAAAACGATACAGGTTCGTATAATAACGGATTTATGTTGGCGTTAGAAGTTGATGGGCCAAATATAAATGATCTTAACCAAGTTGGAGTTGGTATACAGGATGTTGGATTTAGTGCAAATTTACAATCAGGAATAAAAGATAATGATTTAATAGTTGCAATACAAAGATTTTCTAATCCAAGTTCTGTACGTACAGAAACTGAATATAATTCAGCAAGGCCTGCAGGGTGGAGTTTACAGTCATTTTCTGGTGGTGAAAATGGTTTTGTAGTTTATACAAAAATTGCATCAAAGGCGGACTCAGGAAAAGTATATAACTTTCCACAACATGCAAATGACTCATCAGAAATATTTACTATCGTATTTAGAGATACAAATAATATACCTATTAAAACTGTTGCAAAGGCCGGATTTAAACAACAAACATCATCTACAAATCCACATGCATTTACTTTAGCATGGTCTGGAATGAATTTAAATAGAACTGGTTCTACAAGTGCTGATGCATTGGCAAATACTAAAAGAACTTTACCACCACTGTCACCTGGCGTTGTCAGATATCACGTATGGGGTTGGTGGGGCGATAGTAAATTATTAGGTGGGTATGGGTACTATCGTGGTGGTAGACCTGCAACAGTTAAGTATATTGAAAGCCAAATGGATACTCCAGAAAATATTGGTAACTATTATGTATCTATGTATCATGGATATATTGTACCACATGTTTCTGGTACATACAAATTTAATACGTATTCAGATGATGGTAGTTATTTTTGGTTAGGAGACCATGCAAAATTTAAAAGTACTAGGACTCGCGCAAACGCACAAGTTGACAATGGTGGGGATCATGGTAAAAGATTTGCATCTCAGGAATACTCTAAATATCTAACAGCAGGACAAAGATATCCTGTATTTGCAAACATGTATGAAAGACGCGGCAGTGATGTTTTGAGAGTATTTGTAAAATCTCCAAACCATAGTAATGATTGGCAATTAAAGAATTCTGATTTTTCATGGATGCACGACCCTAATGAAGATTTTTCATTTGGTACAAAATATTTTAATGGATAAGAAATGTCATATATAGAAAACAGTCAACAAAGTAATTTTATCATAAATATCGGTATAGATGGAAATTCTACTGGTATTGATAATGTTAGTAATGGTGTGGTAACAACTCCGAATGGTGATATTGCAGTAGACTTTGCCCCTATGATTTCGTCATTTACCTCAAATAATTATGGTAATGCATATTCATGTGAAACTGAAATAGTATTGGTTGGGCCCAGTGTAACAAAAGAAAGATTGGTTAGTCTTGGAATAGACCCAGAAGAAACAGTTTTATCATATTCTATTATTGAGGTTTGGTTTAGATTTGATATACAAGATGAATTTGATATTGGTTTTTGGAGATTAAGTGAAACAGAAGATTGGACAACTGGTGAAAAAATTGTAAGTGTTTCTGGAAAAGATAACACCGGCAATAGAACTTCTAAGTTCCATAGTCTAATATTACCACAACCAGAAAATGATGATATCTTCGTACTTTCTTATGGAGACAATTCTGGAATTAACAATATAACTGCAACTGTATCTTGTAATGGATTTGTACCAATACATTATCAAAATTTGTCTGGTGGCGGCGGAAGTAATACAGGTTCTGCGGCATAAATAGATATATAACGAATTAGAAAGAGTAAACTAATATGGCACAATTACAAGTTACCTTATCAGCATTTAAAAACTATGGAGTTTCTACTGTAAGAACAGGGTTCACTGCCTTCACTGGTAATGGTGGTTTTACTGGTGATGGTGGATTGGACGGTACTCCATATGGTGGAATGCTCAAAGTTTTAGATTTAGATTTAAAACGAGAATGGCAATTATACAACGGAATCCCACAATCTGGTAATGAAGTGGTAGACGCCGCAGATGGTTCAACCCTAGTAACAAAAAGATTTTTTGACCCAGTATTTCCTGTTGCTGGATATGATGGTACACCTAGTTATGGTACTACTGATGATGGACAACCACAATTGCAACATGTAATTGTATACGATTCTACAGACCAAATGTCACCAAATCAAGGTCAAGTTTCTAGAGGTATCGATCAAAAATTTAGATTGCGTCTTGAATATGATGAACGTCCGAGGTTATTTGAAAGTGACAAAGAATTTTCTGCAGAGTTATATCAACTAAATTTAAAAATGCGTAATTTGGGATTAGACACATATAGTGACGGTAATGCAATTGATGAAACTCTCGTAAGTACTTGGGGAGAAACCCTAGTTAATTCACATCCTGGCTATGGTACTGTTACAAATGCAAGTTTGCCGGCGGGATGGGAGGCCACAGTAGGAATTCCAAATCCTTCTTATGCGTGGTTAAAAATTAACATTGCAACCAAAAACCAAATTTTAGATAACGGAGATATTACTGCACCATTAGGTATTAGTGATGGTTTAATTACTTTAGAAAATGGTGCATCAGTTTCTACTTCTATCTTACGAGATCCTGGCCAGTGTGTTGATTTATTTTTCGAAGATATTGTAATTCCTGAAGATGGTGGTACTATTAATAGAAGTACTCGTTGGAGAAATAAAAGACGCGGCAAAGGTTGGTTTAAAAGATTCCCCAAACAGGATAGTTCAGTAGCCGGTACATATCCTATGCAATATAGAATTACATTCACAGAACGTGGATTTTGTTTCTTTATAATGGATGATAGTTCAACAGACCAAAACGATGATTATGCATGGGTACTTGCACAAAGAACTGTAGATAATCAAACAGGTATTACAAGAACTGATGAATCATCTAGATTCCCATTACATTGTATGTATTCTTGTTCAAGGGAAAGTGTTTCGCCTAGAGATTTTGGTGTATACTTTACTCAACAGGCTGCAAATTTACAGACTGCAGCAAATGCTATTGGTAGTGTGTATGATGAATCTGGAAATGAATTTTCGGTATCCGAATTAAATTCAGATTCATTATATATTTTGAATCCGTATGACAGAGAAGATTCTCTCGCAGATGAATTTATGGCAAAAAATATTTGGAGATTTGTTGCAAGAGAATTTGATATCGTAAAACCATGGGATGTACACAAAGATTGTACTAGACACCAGACAGATAGTAATGCAATTATCAACCCAATGGAACAACTTGCAATTACAGATGATAACAGGTTTGTTATCACTTTCCCAACAGGACTCACTACTCAAAGATATATGTATCCAAAAGAAGAAATTGATTTAATTGCATTCTCATCTTCAGAAGTAGTTGCACAGAGTAGTAATGTACCTATGCAAACATACAAACCAGATGGAACAAATACAGATAACCGAAGATATCAGGGGATGTTATCAACTCTACCAAATGGAAACGGAATGAGAGTGTTGATGTTAGTGAATGGAGACTATATTTTCAACAGTGATGTTAACATAGACTAGAAGAAAAGTTTTATAAATATATTCAGATAAACAAAAAGTCCTAAAAATTTTAAAGGAGATTATTAATGCCAAGTTCAAGTGGGTATAGTATTCAAAGAAATGAGATTATTAATATCTCTCACAGACAACACGTAGAATACCATACAGGTGGCGGTTCTACAAGAGTGTTTCCATTACGTTCAAAAATCGATTACGAAGATAAAGATTGGAATTGGGAAATTAAAGTTGGTGAAGTAAGATATTCTATTGACAGAACACAAGGTAAAAATTCAGTTGATGGTACTACAACAGACCCCGATGTAACATCTTGGGAAGATGGTACATATAAAGAAGGTTCACAACTTGCCGGCCTAGGTTCTGTAGAATTTGATAGAAGTGCCGGAATTTTCGGTTCTTTGATTTTTGCAGAAGAATATAGACCAGTATCTGGTGATACAGTTGAGGTTAGATTTCAAGAGGCGCAAGATTCTTGGACAGGTACAGATGGTGGTTTATTATACCAACTTGCAAAAGACTTGACTGTTCATCCTTATGACACACCAGAATTGTTAAAGGCAACACATGCAACACCTCTTGACGTTAACGGCGATCCAGTAGCGGCTGGATATACAGATGCAAGTGTTACAAAACTTAGACATACTTTAACTACACAATATAACGATGATTATACCACAACAGGAATTGAGGGTGTACAGAAAACTTTTAAACATCTTTATAAAGTTGTTAGAGAATGGAGAACTTCTTTTGAAAAGGATATCTCTACCATTGGATCATCTAATGTTGTATTGACTGCAGCATCTGGTACTGCAATGTTACCATTCACTAGAGGTGATTTGGGAGATGGAGAATTTAGAGTTTCAATTAATGGAAAATTATTACCAGAAAGTTTTTACACAGTCGAATCAGATGACGCGACTAGAAGAAGTACTATTACATTACTTGCTGGTTCAGAAATTACATGGGTAGACTCAGCAGATCTCAATAATGTTAATGTTGCAATCGGATATCATTGGAAACATTCTTTAGATGTTCCATATGGTGCATTAGTAGGAAAGGCTGGATTGGGTCCAATTCAAACTGCAATAAGTGGTGTAAACCATGCATTTGTTGCGAATGATGGTATTGTATTTATTCCCGCCACTTCTTCACAACAATATGCAATATTAGATTTAAATTGGGATGCAGCAAATCAAACATTTACAGTCAATACTGACGGTGGTGGTCAAGTTCTGGCAACTTCGGATCAAAATTCATATATTGATGCTGGTAGCATCTTTTTGATTGAATACGAAGAAGTTGATACATATGCACCTGCATTTAACTTGATTTATCCAAAACCATTATCCAATAATAAAGTAGATGTTGAATATGCACTAAGAGATATCAGTGATAAATTTTTAGTTGAATCATCTAAAGGGGTAGATTTGTTGTCTGATGACACATTGACACCAGAATATACATCTCCTACTTCAAATCGTAAACCCCAAAAATGGAGATTGCGTTTTGAATGGGATAGAAAACTTGCATCTGTAAGAGTTAATGTTGCAACTTCATACCAATTACTTGATGACATGTCTGTGACAAAAGGACAATCTAGAGATGGTATCAAAGGTCCAGTATCTAGAGAGCCTGGAGAACTGTGTGATATCTATAAAGAACCTAATGTTGGTAGAGGTAGTACTTATCAATTAATTAAGTCTAAATCAGATTTTTATAGAAGATCTCAAAAAGATATAGACGATACTGCACGAACATATCCTTTATCATATAGAATTACTATTACTGACCATGGTATGGGTTTCTTTATGTGGGAACAAGCATCTGTAGATCAAGATGATGATTATGCGTGGTTTGTTGTACAGAGACACGTAGACCAAACAACAGGACAACCAGAGTTTACTGGAAAGTCTCCTGTCCACTGTGTGTATTCTCCATGTAAAAGACCAATAGATATTGCAGATTTAAACCAATACTATGCCGCATCTGATATTAATGATTTAACAAAGACACCAAATCTTTATACATCATTAGGACAAATGTTGGAAACAGAAGGCCCAACACTTTATTTTGACCCAACAGAGACAATGTTTAATGGTACGGTAAACGCACTAGACTTTACAGGTAAAGGGTATTTGACAGGTACTGATGCGTCTGGAGACAGTACTGGAGAGAAAAAAGAATTAGATGTTGGTATCGTTGGTTCTAAAATGACTCAAACAACGGATTATTGGTTGAAAGGTTATCAGTGGCAAGTAACAGATCCAGCTACTTTTGATCCAAGTGCATTCAATTTTCCAGCAGATTTTACGACGATAACTTCAAACGAGAGAGTTAATGATTTAGAAATTGTCGGGTTTACAGAGTTGCCTAGAGATGGTGTATCTTCTACTGCAAAATCCAAAGGCTCTAGTTGGGTTATGGATTCTAGACTAGCTCCACATTTTTCTGGTAATGTAATTTATCCAGAAAATAGAATTGAACGTGTTTCTACTTTTGTAACTGCCGCAACTGATGCAACCGATGGTATTCCAGATGGTGCAACCGGCGCAGCGCCTGGAGATTGGTCAGACCCTTCATATGCAATGTTGGACATTCTATACAACGAAAATCAAGCAAACCAAACGAAGGTTTTAGATTCTTTGATTGTTGCTATTGATGGACAAGAATTGATTAGAGATACAGATGCATATATTCTTAATTATGACCAGTGGGTAAGAATGGGAGATCCATCAACAGGTCATAGATTTATACAATCACTTGATGCCGCTGGTGTAACTAAATTGGGTAGTAGTTTTAAACTACCAGTTGAATCTACTGCAGCAGTACCAGATTATATTAAAGAAATTTTTGATGGTACATCACAAAATGCTGCAACATATAAGGAAGGTGTAGACCTTGATTGGACCGTATACAATCCAACCGATCCCACTGGTGGTGCGAGTATGGCATGTAGTGTTATAAACCCAACAACAAAAGAGGCATATAAAATACACTTCATTTATGCATTGTGGGAAATCTTTGGTGATAAATATAAGACTCCTGTAAATTCATCAACTGGATTAAATATTAGTAAATATACAAATCTAACTGGTGCGTCTGTGAATGGTAGATTGCCTGGCGATCCAATTTGGTCATTATTAGACCCAACTAAAAATGTATATATCTATGATTTCTTTAACCAAACATTATTGTTTAGAGATGCACCAAGACCTAGTGCAGCATTAACTGTTAAATTAATTAATTACGTATTTGCGGACCCAGCAGGAAACGCATATTATATCGAAACACCTGAAGATAGGGATTTTCCAGAGAGAAATCAAAATTTCCAAAAAACAATTAATAGATTTGTTGTTAGAGAACAGGATGTATTAAAACCTTGGGATTTCCACGTATCTGCAACTATGCATGAAATTGATTCAAATGCAATTATTAATCCACAAGAACAGTTGTCAATTACACAGGATAGAGACTTTGTATTCTCATTCCCAACTCAACTTACATCACAAAGATTTTATTATCCAAGAAGTGAACTTGATTTGATTACAGTTTCTTCTGCAGACTTTAGTACTCAATCAGGTAGTATTGAAATTGAAAAATATACAGATTCTGATGGTTTGAATGCACAGTTTACAGTTGGTGGACAAGGTTTTGATGTAACATCCGCTGGTACTGCACACCCATACGCTGGACATGTAGGACCAGATGGACAGAAATACTACTGGAAGAAAAATAAAAGAAGATATGAAGGTATGATGAGTACATTACCAAACGGAAATGGAATGAGGATCTTTATGCAAACTGCCGGTAGTAGTATCAAATTTACTGATACCAATGAAGGTGGCGCTCCAGCGTAGTATTATAATGATGATTATAAATATAGATAAACAAACATATGGGGTAAATAAAAGATGGCATCTACTTTAACGCAACCATTCGCATCAGCTGGATTTTCAGTACAAAGAACTGAAATTACTAGTGTTATGCAACCAACCTATGCGGAATATTTTGTGAGTGATGGTGTCACTAGACATTTACCACTCAAAAGATTGCCAGATCTTGGTTTGGCCGATATTGCTTCAGTAAGAATTTTTGTAAATGAATTTAATGAATTAATTGCAGACAATTATACCGGCGACGATACATATCCAGATAGTGGTGATTTTTTATTCAGTGACCAACAAACATATGATCCAGGCAGTGGAGTAATTCAAACTCCAAACGGTTATATTTTGTTTAATACTGGAAAAATTCCTACATCTGGTGCAACTATAAAAATAGTATATTTTATAAATCCAGAAAACTATACTGAATATGAAGATGGTGTTTTGAGAAATCTTGCATTAGATTTATGTTTACATCCATATAAAAATAACTTTACATCAACATTCGAAAATCAATCTCAAACTGTTGCACCACTAACAGTAACTGGTGCAACAGGAGTTGGTGCAACTATGATTGCGGAATTTAGTGATGCACCAGTAGGTAGTTGGTTAGTAGATGGGTCTGCTTCTACTACACTTGTAGGTAAACGAATTAGAGAAGTTTCTGGTACTGGTATTGCAACAATTGCATCTATTACCGATGGTACTACCATTACTGCAACTGTAGATGTTCCGTTTTCCCAAGTTACTGCGGGCGATAAAGTTTATTCTAAAGGAGAGTGGTCTCTAATTATTCCGGCAGATGAAGTTGAGGTTCAACCTTATAATTTGATTTATCCATATGAAACGGAAACTTCAACAACACCAATTTCAATTGATGTAAACGGACAACAAGATCATACTGCTGTTATGAAGGCAATTCGTAGAGTTGGTAATTTACTAGTAGTAGAATCTGAAAAGGCAACCGACTTATTGTCATCTAGATCAGATATTAATTCAGTTTCAGAGGCCATACCTACAAATTTGAATTTACCATCGCCAGTTAGACAAAGACGCTCTCCACAAAAATGGAGAATTCGTTTCTATTATGACGAAAGAGATGATTACGTGCATGTTAACGTTGGTACAAAATATCAACTTCTAGATAATGGTGATACTACTAGAGGGCAGGATAGAGATGGTACGAAGAAGTCCGTGTTTAGACTGCCGGGCGAGTTGGCCGAAATTTATTTTGCGCCAGGCATACAAGGAGCAAAGGCAAAAGCAGGATTTTTCCGTAGACAAGGTAAAACATCATCTGATACAAATAATACATATCCAATTACTTATAGATTGACATGTACAGATCATGGTACTTCTCTATTTATGTTTGATCAGGCATCTGTAGATCAAGATGATGATTATGCATGGTTTGTTATACAGAGACATGTGGATAATTCTTCGGGTAAAATCGAATTTGAAGATGGTAAGTCTCCTGTGCATTGTGTATATTCCCCAAGTAAAAGACCTTTTGAGACTTCAGAACAAAATGCTGGATATTACTCATCTTTTGAGAAGAATTTAGATTTTGCTACAACTCCATTTCAAACAACTACAGTCTCTACAGATTTACAAAATATATATGATGCTTCTGGCAGAAGATTGAAGCCAGGAAACCAAATAGATATTTCTATTATAACCGATAGTTTACCTATACAAGCAAATGAATATGGTAGTGGTATAAATTATAGTGGACCAAATGCCCAGAAAATTTATAATACTCCAACTGGTACATCTGCTTCAACCAAAACAGTGGCTTTGCAAAGTGTTTCTGGTGGTGGTTATGTAGATGATCAAGCCACCGCGCAGAGAACCACGAACATAACAACGGTCAATTCATACGATTACATAACAGTAAACCAATATGATGCAGCATATAACGATAAACTTGGTCCAGCTATGTTGGGATTAGAAATTGAAGAAGTTGTATTACTTGACACGATTGACAACGATTCAGTACATGCAGTATTAGTTGAAGGAGTTGATTATAAATTTGAAATAGACTCAGTTACCCCAGCAGTATATACTGGTTCTACACTAACAACTCAAGAAATGGTTTCGCACAAAATGAGTTTTCTTCATCCATCGGGCAATCCTTTGGAAATTGGTGGGGTCGTCTTTCGCAACACCACCATCAGCTCCACCAACACTAATCCTACATTGGGCACAGATACAACCCCCAAAGTACGTGTCAAATATAGATGGAAAGGTGCTGGTTATCTAAATAAATATATCAATCCATATGGCCGACAAGGAGATGGAACTGCACAATTAGAAGATGCCGCAAGGTTGAATGTATTTGTCGAGAATGTTGAATTAGATCATGCAAGGAATCCATACGAATATACAGTAAATTCTACTGGTGATGTATTGTGGCCTGCAAATACTGCATCATTTCAAGGTACTAGTTTAAATACATATGTATATAGTTTACCAGTAGATTCCGTATTCCTTAGAGAATCTTTATCCGAAGGTCAAGTCTTGAAAATGCAACTACAAAATTATGCAGAAGACCCAGAAGCACAAAACTTATATTTAATAGAAGTACCAGAAGATCCAGATTTTCCAAAACACTGGACAGATATGCATAGAGAGGCAAAAGGAATTTATAGGTTTGTTGTAAGAGAATATGATGTATTAAAACCTTGGGATTATCATGTCTCTGCAGTTATTCCACAAGTTGATAGTCCTGCTATTATCAATCCAGTTGAACAATTATCTATTACTCAAGATAAAACCTTTGTGTTTAATTTTCCAACACCAATGGCATCTCAAAGATATATATATCCAAACTCAGAAATGGATTTAATTTGTTTCTCAGGTGCAGATTCATCAACTGAAGGTGGAATTACCAATGTTGGTACAGCCACATCTCCAAAATATGATTTAGATGGAGAACAAGATAGTAGTGTTGGTGGGGGAACCGCCGGCACATCTACACTTAAACCATCAGATGCATTGGATTACCGAGCAGCATACACATGGCATACAGGTACTGATACAGCAACAACATCTGCAAATAGAACATATGCAGGGATGCAATCAACGAAGTCAGATGGTAATGGAATGCGTATTTTCACTCTAGTACGTGGTGGACCAATTAGACCAGAATATTCTGATTGGACAGTAAGACTATAGTAATTATAATTTAAAAATAAAGTAGAAAAAAGGGGGATTTATCCCCCTTTTTATTTGTTCTCGGCAATTTAATTCATAAATAGTAACAAATGGCAACTATTACTGAAATATTCTTTTTGCAAGATTACGTTCTTGCCGAGACAGGATTAACCTCTCCTGCCGAGGTTTCGTCTGTCGAACTGACAATATCTGGACTAGTTGCTCCCGCATCAGTGACATTTTCAACTGGTGATATTATTGTCAATGGTACAAATCAAGGAAATTCTGCTACCATATCCAATGGTGACACTTTCCAACTAAAAATATATACTCCCACTATAGATACTCTCACGAAGTATTATTATGATGTAGACGGCACAACACTTGAATGGTGGGTTGAATTATATAATACTGATAATTCTCAAATAGAATCTTTTAGTACTTTTTCTTCTACTGGAAATATTGCGATACCAGAAAGTAGTACTAGTCCTGTATCGGACGTTGCTATTGAAACAGAATCTGTATCTGCAACAACAACGGGCCCAGTTTCCGAATTTGAATCTGAATCGAGTAATACAACAACAAATGAAGTAGAAACGGTATCCGTTTCACCAACAGAAAAGTCTTTCGAAAAAATTGACGAAGGTTCTGACTTAGTTCAAAGTAGTGATGAAATTATACCACAAACTGTTATTGTTGCAGTAACTGATTCTGAAGTAAATGATTCTGCTCTAACAATATTACCTTCAACTCAGCCAAAAGAAGAATCAACAAAAGCTTTATTGGCCAATGCAATTGAACAAATAGTAGAAGAAACTAAAACATCACTTATCGCCGCCGCAGAAGCGTTATCATCTAGTGGTATATCGAATGTTTCCCAAGGGGAGGCCCCAGAAGAAATTTCTGATTCAGATATTTCAGATGAAGTTCGTAGAGAGTATATAGAACCTTTACCAAAGGAGGAATTGCAGTCTCTTTCCGAAAAACTTATTGTTGAAACAATTAAAGAACAAATTTCACTCCAAAGTTTCATAGAAGAAGTTGTAGTAGAAGCATCTAGTAATTTAAATATTGGTGATACTACTGACAACGAAGAATTGCAAAAGAGTGTAATTCAAGGTGTTCAAGAAGTAATTGAAACTACGGTTGTACCCACAATTATCGAAAAGATCACAGAAGAATTAACACAAAAAGTTTTAACTAATTTAGATGATATAGTAGAATCTAAAGATACTCAATTTAGTGAATTAATTGAAACTGTTGCATCTACTCAGTTAAAAACTTTAGAAGAAACAACATTAAATGAATTATTGAATAAGGTATTTAGTGAAGATACTGATAAATTAGAACTTTCAAATGTAAACTTCGAAGATTTGTCCGAAATAGAAGAATTTTTTATAAATTTCTTATTCAATGAAATAGAAGTATCCGAAGGAATTACTCTAGATATAACTGATACTACTCTATTAGAAGCAATCAATCAGTTAGATATTCAAGGGTTTGTAGAAAAAATACAACTTGCAACTTTAGATTTTGCAACTCCAGAAGATATAGAAAATATACTATCAATTATATTCACATCATTATCAGAAGATGAAGATTTCTTAAACTTTAATTTATTTGAAACTTTTGAAGAATTTGAAAAATTTGTAGTAGAAAATTCTACTAGTATATTAAATTTATCGGGAGAAGAAATTCTTGACGATGCATCAACAAATACAACTGGTTCTGAGGATGTAGTAGATGAATCTAGTACAGTTATTACTGGCGATGAACAAATACAAGACGAAGTTTCAGAAAAAAATACAGGTCAAGATGAAGTAGAAGATGAATCTACAACGTTAATTACTGGTGGTGAAACTGGAGAAGATGAATCTACAACGTTAATTACTGGTGGTGAAACTGGCGAAGATGAATCTACAACATTAGTCACTGGTGGTGAAACTGGCGAAGATGAATCTACAACATTAGTCACTGGTGGTGAAACTGGCGAAGATGAATCTACAACAACAAATACTGGTACAGATGACGGAGAAGATGAATCTACAACATTAGTCACTGGCACAGATACTGGAGAAGATGAATCTACAACATTAGTTACTGGTGCAGATACTGGAGAAGATGAATCTACAACAACAAATACTGGTAGTGATACTGGAGAAGATGAATCTACAACAACAAATACTGGCAGTGAAACTGGAGAAGATGAAACTGGTATAGGTGCATCTAGTGGAGAACAACTTGGCGAAATCGGCGCAGAAATTTCTCCAGATGAAAATAATGGTGCCGCATCAAAAGGTATCATACAACTAAGAGATGGAACTGTGACATTTTATAAGTTAAACCCAGTACCATCTACTATTGAATTAAATACATTCGTGGGCCCATTTGTCGCAAGAGACAATTCCATGTGGCAGATAAGGTTATAATATGCCACAATTTTTTACCTCCGGCGGTGTACAAACACAGATTAAAACCACTAAAAGATGGAATTATGTATTTGAGCGCGATTCATCTGTAACAATAGAATATTATAATTTATTTCGTTATACTCAAGATGATGGACAAACTTTAGAGTATGCAAGTAATGCATATGAAACTGGTGGATCGGAATATATAGCAGAAATTTTCTCCACAAAGGTAGAAATAATTTCTACAGATGTTGTCAGTTTCAATAACATCATTGAAATAACAGATGTTGGACTTGATAGATATTCAGAAACAGGTATTATTGGTAGTATATGGAATAACTTATCTAGACTCGATAGTATCATTACTGATAAATCCAAACTAATGGAATTAGTGACAAGTAATATCGGAACAGATTCAAAACAATTTGATCTTGGTATTAGTAGAGATATTGTTCAAAATGCAATATCAAATTATGATACAGATGACATTATTGTATCTAAACTTGGTGATATTGGAATATTCAGTAAAAATATCATACAAAGAATACAAAATCAAGTAAAATCTGCACAACACCTACTATCAGGTGACGGTGAACATATTCTGCATGGAGAAAATTCAGAATTTGCAAGGTATAACTTAGACCAAGTAACAAAAATGGCAACTATTGCAGATAGTTATGGTGAATTTGTAGATTTAGTACACGCAGAGTTATTTACCAGAGATGAAAGTTCTCTGATAAAATCTAATGTAAAAGAAACTAATTTGTTATTCCAACAAATAGTTCCAGACAATAAGATTATTTTAGGCGCAAAAGATACAGGCGAAGTTACTTCAAAGATAACATACTCTTCGACAACTTTAGATAAAGATTTTGAATTAAATTTATCTTATGATTTAAGTAAAGCTAAAGAGTTGCACAATTCATACGCGCACTTATATAATCAAGAACCAGATTGGATAAAGAGTCCAAGTGGTCTATTAATCACAAAACCACAGGATAAAATATTCAATGATTTACTATATTATCAAAGTCCAGATGATGTAGTTATACAAAAGAATTTATATTTTGGTTCTCCAGATATAACAAATGTTCCTATCAATAATTACTTTAAAAAGTTTAAATCTATTCAAGAACCTAAAGGTAAATTTTATGCAGAACAATCTGATTTAGTATTTAGAACTGAATTTGAAATTCGTAGTTCTCAAGATATTATTGTACCTATAAAACCATATTATAGTCAACCAGATAAGACTTATCTATATAATTATTTTTATATTGATATAGACACAGATACTACATTTGGAATGGTGCCTCAAATTACACCACCAACAGATATATCATATATTCCAGATTCTAATTTTGCAAAAACTACTGCAACAACCAATACAAATGGTAAAAGTTTATTTAAAAAACAATTTGGACTATTTGAGTTTAGAGGTGGTAGACAGATAATTCTGGATGCAGTCAATATTAAAAATACTGGTAAGTATTCTGTCATGGATACACAGGCTGTTATATTCTACGATCATAATTCTGCAATGTATGGTGGTATGTATCAAGAGTATGTAGAGTCTCCATATGAATTTGTATATTCAAATAATTATATTGGAATTTCTCATTATAATCAATTAAAACAAATTATAATACCACATTTTAAAATCGAATCAGGACACCCTAGAAATGGTGGGTCTAATGCATATGGACACGATGTTATTCCAGTGCCAAGATTAGATCCATCTACTAAATTTATTCCATTTCCAGGCTTTCTGAAAGAAAGTGATGGTAGACCTTCTGGTAGGCACGGCAGATCATTTGATCAAGAATATAGGATAAAACAAACTGTTACAGGGGCAAACAATCCATCTAACACTCTATATGAATTTGAATATGTCGATCATGATATGGATAAAGATAGTGGGGGAATTGGAGATGGTAAATATAACTTTACATATGAAATTATACAGGGTTCTGGGAGATTGCCAGAATGTTTGGAAATGGTAGATCAAAGATATGTTAGAGGTCGTATTGGAGAAGTCGATGAATTTCTAAGAAAATACTCTTATGAATCTTGGGTACAAGAACATGGTCATTATCCTTTAGATTATGACTATACTGATTTTGAATTATTAACTCCTAGAATATTAAAAACAGGTGTACTAGGAATTAACTCAACAAAAGGTACATTAACATATATTTTAGAAAATCCTTTGAGTGATGTAAACCGATTTAATGTTGGAGAGAAAGTATTTCAAGGTTCGACTCATGGCATAATTACCGATGTATTATATGAAGAATTATATCCTATAGACTTAGGAGATGGATTGGGTGAACAACCAAGAACTATCGTAGGATTAGAGGTACAAAACGTTTTTGGTGAATTTGAAGAAATGACAAAAAATATTCAATATTCTTATAATAATTTAAATTCATTGCAAGAAATTGATATTATAATTTCAGATAGACAGGCAGAACTAGCAAATGAGACAGACCCAACTGAAATAGAAAGACTTACAAATGAAATTGCATCATTGCAAGCAGAAAGATCTTTAACTGGAGACTATACAATTTTGGTAGTAACGGGGTCTAATGTATCTTTTGATTTGAAAAAAATTGGTGTATTGAGAGATAATGTTGTTGTAGAAAATATTCTATTTAGACAAGAGATTGATACTGCTCGTGGTCTTAGAAAAATAATTGATTTAGAATTTCCTGTACACAATAATTGGTCATATGACAGAGATAGATTTTTATTTACCAGTGATGAATTACCAGAAAAATTATATTATAAAGGAGATTATTTAGACAGAATTGAATGGATAAATAAAATGAGAGAAGATGGACATTTTAGATTTGATAATTCTGAAAATAATATAGATGTTGAAACTCTGATTAATAATTTTAAATCAGAATATGAAAAAGGTGAACTTGCAATTTCAAAAGAAGAATATGAAAATCAACTTAAAATATATGAACAAATGAGATCGTTAGGAGACTTACCAGAGGCCATGGAATATTTGGAAGATATTTCTCCATTTAAATTAAATTGTGAAATTGATGTAAGTGAAGAAGATTTTTATAATTATTCCCAAGAAGTTAGAATAGTGAGAGGATATCCAATATATGCCAGCTGTAACTAGAAAAGATGACAACTGCACAGGACATGGATGTTTCCCACCAAGAGCGAATAATGGTGGCAGTGGTAATGTAAAAACAAATAGTAAACCCACCCATAGAAAAGGTGATGGTTGGACACCACATGGATGCCCAAATGTACCACCACATGGTTCGTCTACTGCAGCTGGGTCTGCAACCGTATATGCAAACGGCAAGGCAGTTGCGCGAATAGGTGACCCTGTTGCGTGTGGTTCTGCTATTGCCCAAGGGAGTGGTAATGTATTTGCTGGAGATAGTGGAGAATCTTTCACCCCCCCAGAGTTCACATTTCCAGAATTTACACCATTCCCTGCCCCTAAATTAAGAGATGCGCCAGCATTATATCCTAGTAATATACAAACAGTGGATGATTCTGCAAATGCAAATCCTATTAACAACTCAGAACAAATAGAATCTACAAATGGCGAGAAACCAGAATATGAAGAATTGTCTAGTGGAATGTGTGGGGAAATGCCCCAAAGAAACCCCTATGAGGTCGCACAAAAGGCATTATCTATGGGAAATAGTGCATGGAAAGAAACTGGCAATAACCCAAACATTACTGCATTATGGGATGAAATTGGATATCAAGGAAATCAATATGCAGATGAAACTGCTTGGTGTGCGGTCTTTGTAGGAGCAACCCTTAAAAGAAGTGGTAACAAATATCATAAAACTGCAATGGCCCGTGGTTACGAATCATATGGTAAAGAAATACCATGGAATGAAATGCAGCCTGGCGATATAGTTGTAATGTTTAGAAATGGTAGGAGTTCTGGTAGTGGACATGTTGGGTTTGCGACAGGAAATTATACAAATAATACAGTTGATATGATAGGTGGAAATCAGGGTAACACTTTATCTGTAAGAACATATAAGAGAAATAGTGGGTCTAGAGGTGTGTTAACCATTCGACGTGCAGTATCTTGTGAAGATGGAAAAACTCTTGCGCCGCAAGTAGGACAAGTAAATGCACCAAAGTCCTCTGGGGTTGGTGGTCAAGTTACATAAATAGTTATAAAGGAGCGCATGGTGGCATTCGATACAGTAAGACCTATCAAGGCAATATTCCAAAATGATGGAGAAGTAATTCTTGGTGAATTTACTGATCAAGATCTTATTGGCATTGATATGGGTGGTACTGGCGCATCCAATTCTGCGACAGCACGTAGTAATTTACAATTAATACATTATAGAGAATTTCCCACTTTTAGTGATTTTGATACTTTACCAGAATCTGGAAAACTTGCAAAAAACAGTGCAGATGGAAAGTTATACTACTCACATCAAAATGCTTGGTTACAGATTGGACAATCTCAATTAGTTTCTGGTACTGATAATTCTGGAGTATTTGTAGATGAAACCGAAGTAGAAAAATTTATATTTACTGGAAGAATTGTATATTCATATGATGGGCCTACAAAAACTGCAACTCTTACAGTAGATGTAGATGATATTGAAGATAGATTAGATATTCTCGAAGATGACGATCAAACAAGTGGTTCTGTTAGATATTTAATCAAACAAAGATTTGATCAATTACTTGATGGAGTAATTCCAGAACTTGACACACTGAAAGAGATTGCAGATTCTTTAGGAGACACTTTAGATTTTAGAAATGATTTTGATAATCATGTTTTAGACTTTAATCAATTAGATACAGATTTTACAACATTCAAACAAGATATAACTAATTTTGATAATGTGGATTTAACAACTAATGCACCAATACAAGGTGATGCAATTATTTGGGATCCAACAACTTCAAAATGGATTCCTGGCGCATCATTTAATAGTTCGGATTTTGAAGCGGCATTTCAGACCAAAACGGCAGCAGATTTAGACGTTGGAAATGCATCTGATGGCAGTTTTAGTGATGGTGCATTGGTAATCGAATCTGATAGAAAAACTGCGGATGTGATTGATGATTTAAATGAAGCTCTTGACAACATAAGAAAAGGTGTATATGTTAAGTCAGTTTCATTTTCTGCAAATCCCACTTTCGGTGGACAAGGTACATATGTCACATTAAATTTGACAGTTGATGGTACTGCAAATAGATATGATATTGATTGGGGGGATGGGTCTAATACAAATAACACCACAGACTCTACTCCAAGTCACACATATACATCAAATGCAAATAGTCCATATACAGTAACTGTTCGTGCATATAATTCAAGTGGTTCTGGTGCTGGTAGTGAAGCTTCATCAACAATAGAAGATTATATTATTATCTATACAACAGATCCAGCGGCCGCGTTTAGACTTTATAGAAATGCAACAGGGGGGTCTGAACTGTCTGGTAATAATTTATATGTAATCGAAGGCGACAGTTTATACTTAGAAAATATATCAACCCAGACTACTATGGCAGATGTAGAATATACAATGGATTGGGGCGATGGTACTGCAGTTGAAAATATCACTTCAGATAATGCAGATGGTGGGGTAACTGGTAATAGATTACAACATACTTGGGGATTTGGTACACACACTGGCTCTGGGCGAGACACTTTAAGATTAACTCTTTCAAGTCACAGTACAGCAAACCCTAATGTAATTCCAAAACAAACAACAAAGTCATTAAAGGTATATGATATTAATCCATCTGCGCCGCAAGGACTAAGTTCTAAAAGTATTTCATTTAGTGGTAATACTGGATCTTCCCCACTACTTGCGAGTGGTTTCACTGACAATACAACAGGTACTACTTATAGTATAGGTTCTTCTGTACAAAGAACAACATCTACAAGTGGAAATATTTCATCAACTTCAATATCATCATTTGCATATAATGCGGATAGTGGTACATTAACTGCACTCGTTAACGGCGTAGACAACGGAAATAAAGTATTGGATTCTAATAATAATAGTGGCACATATACTAGTCTAAAAATTGATAGTGAAAGTGATTATAATGGATTAAACTCTAGTGGTAGTTACAGTAATTTTAATAATAGTATATATTATCCAAATTTATATAAAGGATTTAAGGCAAAAATTCAAAAATCTGCAGCTGCAGTGCCTGTAGGAGTAAATAGATATCAACTTTCGCACAGTGGAACAGGAAACACTAACTCAATAGAGTTTGTTAAAGATAATCTAACGTCTACTCCAACTCTGACTGCTGGAACTATTTCAGAAAAAACTGGATTTTACAAATATATAAGTGGAATTCCTTATTATACATACAATTCTAAATTAACTTGGAGTGATATTTCGGTATCTAATTTGGTCGGTCAAACATACAGAAATACATCACAAGTGCTATATGTGACTGGCAGTAACAATTATGAAGGCACGTCAAGTCAATCTATTAATAACAAGAGTTTTAATTATTCTGCAATAGATGGCACAACAACCATGTTGCAAAGTGGATATCCATTAGTAAATACTGGTGTTGGTACTCCATATGCAATTGGGGATTTAGAAATTGATATAACAAATTCTGGAGTTAGAACAATTGAATCTATACGTGCAGTTGCATACAACGTAAATGGTACAGGTAGTTATGTAAATAATAATCAAAAAATTGCAGTCCACACATCATCACAATCTGGTATTAGTGAGCTTTCTATTCCTGTAAGTTCAAGTTTAGGGTCTGGTTATAACGATAGTGGAAAAAGAATTTTTGATTTTGCATCAGAGATTACTGATACTCCTACATATAATAATACGATCAATTTTTATACAAACAATCTTTACTCTGAAAGTTCAGACCCAGGCGTATCTGGTACACAAGAGGCAACAGTTCGACTTGGTGTATTGAAACATAGTCTGGATGATTATAGTGGATTTTTACCAGTTGGCCCAGATCGAAGTGGTGATTCGGGTGTTCAATATTTTACTTTTGCGTTTAGGAGAACTATCACTGCAAACTTTAATATTAATATAAGTAGTAGTGGTGTTTCTGGTGTTTGGATTGCAGCGCCGGGCACTACAATTGACACTGCAAGTAGTTTAAATGGTTGGTTGGATTGTAGTGTACAATATGCTGGCGCTGGTGTGCCAGGCGAAAGTACATCAGGTGGTGGTAATGGTAGTAATGGTTGTGCGTCAACTGGTGGAGATAGAATACAATCGAATACTTCATTGAGTGGTTCTTATACTATGACTTTAGGTACAGAAAATTTGACTAACGCAACTAATAATGTTGCATTGGTTAGAATTGCATTAAACTCTGGACAATCAGTTAACTCTATTAGTATAACATAGGATAAGTAAATGTCAATACCCGATAATCAAAAATTAGACTTTCTTTGGAAAAAATTAGGTTATGGTGCATCCAAGACAGACTTAAATTCTATAAAGGGCGCAACTAACGAAGCTATCCCAAGTCCATTATTATTACGTGGAGATAGACTTTGGTCAGAATCTCAAGAAATTCCTGCAATTATTCCAACCGTAAATAGTACATATGTTGAATTATATTTAAATTCAAATACGGTTGAGTGTGATATGGATTTAACGTCTACATCAAATCGTACTTGGAAAACAAATTTAACAGATTGGATACCACCAGAATTTGGTAGTACATATCAAGTAAAAGTTTATATAGATTCTGCAAGTTCTACAAATCCAACATCCGGCAATCAAATATTTGCAGCAGGTTCTGGAAATGATGATGAATGGTTTTTTGATTATCAATCTGGCATTTTACATTTTATTGGTAATAATCTACCATCTGGAATTTCTGGAAATAAAATTTATATTTCTGGTGCAAGATATATAGGAACATTTGGTACGTCTGGTGGACAGACACAAATTGAACTTGATTCTCTTTCAAATCAGTTATTAGAATTAGAAGATAGAGTAAACACAGATTTAGATGATTTAATACAAGACGTAGACAGAAATAGAGCAACTATAAATAGTGTGCAATATTCCTTGGCAAATTTTAGTTATGGTGGACATACTGAATCGCAAATAAATAGTTTGGTACAAAGTCAACAACAAGTTGGTATTGTATATAATAGTGTAACAGAAAGATTCGAACCTCAACAAATAGCATCAGGCACATCCGGCGCATTTTTACATTTTCAATATTCAGATGGTACAAGAGATGATTTAAACTTGATTGCAACATTTGACGGTTCAGAAGTATTATCTTCCTATGTTAGATTTTTCTTTTCAGATGGTACACAAGATAATATAGATATGGTTACATAATAAGGATTTTTATTTTTATAAATAATAGAAACAAAACAAGTTAGTTAATAAAACTTTATGCATTAAGGAGTTCACGAATGAGTAGAGCTATTCAAAGAAATGATATTTTTCAATTAGATGGGTATCGTTGGAACCGAAGAAGAGAACCAGATAAACCATTAATTACACAATTAGCAGAAGATTTAATGGACAATGGTTTTATAGATGTTGGCCCAGAAGTCGTAAAAATTACAGTTAGTGATGCAGCTCTAACCAGATATATTGATAATATTATTGTGTACTATTATGATTCCAATACAAATATTATTAATGAAGGGGCTCACGGATTAAGAAATGTTACGTCAGAAGGATATGACGGAACTTTTACAGAATGGAAAATGGATAATAATGATTTAAAAATTAAACAAATCCAAGACGATCCTTATACTGGATTTGGCAACGATCACTGGGCAGATTATCTTTCAACATCGTTGCCTGGCTCCAAATCCGCCACTTTTAAAACACAGTATCCTGGCGAAGATGCAACATATTTTGATAAGTTCTTAGGACCAAACGCCGAGTTATTTGCATATTTAAACCCAAACCCACAGAATCAGGATGCAGACGGTAATTGGTTGAAAGTATTACCAAATGTACCTACTAGAAAGAAGAAGGCCGATGAACAGACAGGTTATTTTGGATTAAGTTTTATATCAGAAAGAGTTTATAGAAACGAATTTGCAAAAATTAAAAGACTTATTACTACTAGTGCAAGATATGTCGTTGCTTATCCAGACGTTGCAAGTGGCATTGATTCAAAAGGAAATTTAAGAAATTATGTAGAAGAACTAGAACCTAGTGGTGTTATTAATCACCATTTTTGGTTTACAACATACAAAGATGAACAATTTTTCCCAGCCGATGTTACCGAACCTGCAAAATGGGAAGGTTTTATTGGGTTAAGTTCTGAGCCTGGCATATTACAGTATGGAGACACTTACGAGTTTACATTGACAAGTACAAGTCAAAAAACTTCTGCTTCAATTACAACACTAGATTCGGTTACGGTTGATAGTGATGAAGTCGAACCTTTTCTAGAAAAGGTTTATAATAGTTTTGTTAATTCTGCAATTGCAAATCCATTATCTGGTTATTTGACTCTTAGTGTAGACCCATCAAGAATTGGTATTATGGAAGGTTATGCAAACCAGAATTCTGTCGAACAAACTATGACGGTAAACAGAATTCCTTACGTAAAACAGTATGGAGCTACACCAACTGTTGGATTTCCATCTGGTTCAAACCAAAGTTTCTCTGGCATCACCGAGCCTAAAATCGCCCAACACGGTACTGTAACCTATAATTCTGGATTTAAAATGAATTATAGAAATTTAAATACCGATCAACTTGGACTTAACACCGCCGGCTGGAGGTGGTATGAAGATTTCGGGCAATCGAGCCAGTTCAGATCTCCTGTCAGTGTTGGTGGCAAAACCCACTATATGGAGGGTTATGTACACAAACATACTATTAGTGGGTTTGATGGTGCAGACCCTGGCGATACATTCGAGGTTAAGTTAACCAATTTGGTTGATGAATCTGCCGAAAAACCTTGGACTGCTGATCCAATTGAACTTTCAATAACTTTCACAGCAAAGGTTCCTATGACTGCATTAGCATTAACAACTGCTATGGCTAATGAGATGAAACTAGATCCATATATTTCGCAATATATGTTTGTAAAAACTGGTACAAATTATATCGACGTAGAATATGCAGAAGATTCTAGTGCATATTTAAGAAGATCAAAAAAACGTACTGCCACCGATGATAAGGGGTGGGGGTTATTTAATGCTAAGTCTGTCGCATATCAAACTGCGGTCACCGCTGGTAGATTCACCGCTGGCACTTTTGCTACATTTAACCACGATTGGTGGACTATGGCAAACCTAACTAGCAGCAATCTATCCACACGTAAAAACTTCTTTGCATGGATAGAAAATTCCGTTGCGGCAAATATTTCAACCACTTTTGCAACTGACGCGACTAGGTTTGGTACTGGTGGATTATTTCCATCCACTGGCACTATGGACGCAAATACCGAACAAGGTAGTATTAAATTTGTTAATCCTTACGCACATTATGGTCCAACTGTTCTAACCGATGGGTTGTTTGCAGAAGATGTTCCAGATTTGGCAAAGTTCGGTTCTTCGGTGACTTATACTGAGAATACTTTAGTCACAAGTGACCCATTAACTTTTAATTTCCAAACAACAAAAGAACCAGCAGTATCTAATGTTGGTAATATTAGGTTATCGTTCCCATTATCAAGAGATATGGGCACTTTTGCAAATCCAGTTAATAATATTGGTTGGGAAGTTTTCCCTGCAATTCAAGGTAACAGCTCAGCATCAAATTATACATACTCATATTATCAACAAATATTGAGTGATACCTCGGCGGATGTGAAAACAGAAAGACCAACAGGTCCAGAAATATCATTTGATTATGATAAGAGATATAGACATCCAAATCAAACACATGGTAGTTTAGATTTGGGATTAACTAAGGCATCGGATTTCCAGTACAACACTTCTAATTTAGATATCGATTCTTTTGAATACGTAAGAGATTATTCAATGGGTCCAATTGTATTAGAAACATCTAATAGTTCACCACTATCGGGAACTGATGGAGATCAGGCTTGGAGAATTAGACTTAATGTTTCTAGAGGGTATGAAATCAAAGATGCGTCACCATATATTAACGAGGTTCATATCGAATTAGGAAATAATTCTGTAGACCCACGTTTAGTATCTGATAGACAATTTGAATATTTACAATTACATATTGCAACAAAGTATCAATTACTAAGTAATGGTGATGTTACCGAAACACAAGGTGTAGATGTAACTAAACCGGCAAGAATAAGAGAGCCAGGGTTTCTTGGTGCATTAAGACCACAATATAGTGGATATGTACAATCAAATGTACATTTAATAAACCCATATACACTAAGGGCCCAATTGGATGATGCAGTAGAATCAGAAATTAATATTAGTGCCGGTAGGGTTGGTATTGCAATGGATCAGGTAGAAGGGGTTGATACGTCTGGACTTGCGGATATTTTCGCCAATAATACTAGTGGTTCAGGTGTTAAAAATATCACATATGAAACTAGAGGTACTACTGCCGCTCCTGTGGTTGTTACAAAAGGATTACTTGAAGATGGAGAATATCGATACGAAGAACAATATTTAACTGGTTCTAGTACAGAATTAATATATGATACACCATATAATACTGGTAATATGCGTATTCAAAAAGGATTTTTTAGAAGAAGTGGAAAACAATTTTCGGATGTCGCACCATCATATCCTATGAGTTATTTCTTAACTATTGCAGATCATGGAATAGCATTTGCAGTGAGGGATCAGGCGTCATCATCAGAATCAGATGATAATGCATGGGTTGTTGTTCAAAGACATGTCGATTCTGTTACAGGAGAGCCTGATTTCACATCTAATACGCAACCAGTTCATTGCATATATCAAACATCCGAACCACCAGTTCTTTGGTCAGATTATGGTATTTACTTTACAGATAGAGAAATCGATAAGAGACAAAGTTCTGTTGCATATCAAGGATTATATGACCGAGCAGGAAATTATGTTACGGATTTTTATGTTAATCCAGTTATTGCAGAGGAACTTGCTGCATTTGATATGGAAGGACAGGGTAGATTCCGTAGGTTTGTTGTACGAGAAAAAGATACATTAAAACCATGGGATAGACATGTTTTTGCAGGTCTTAATGAAACCGATTCACACTCTGTAATCAATCCATTAGAACAATTATCCTTGAATGATGATGGTCAGTTGGTTATCCAATTTCCTAACAGAATTGGTTCGCAAAGATATCTATTCACTGGAAAAGAGATTGATTTGATTGCATTCTGTGATGGTGGTTCTGTAGGACAAGATACACTAGTATCTAGTGATAGATTTAGTGATAGTGGACTAACCAATAAGACTAGAACTTACAAAGGTATGATGAGTACAAAAAGTTATGGAAATGGAATGCGTGTACTACTATTAACTGACGGGTGGGGTGTTGATAATTCCTACCTTTCATCATAATAAGAGAGACATTAGTTAATGACTGATGTTATACCATTAAAAGTAATTACAGACGCTGGGGGTGACTCTTACGCCCTCGGCGAGTTTACTGCAAGTGAAGCGGTTGGTTTGGCACATGGTGGTACAGGTGCCACTGATGCAGCAACAGCTCGTGTGAATTTGGGTCTGACAAATTTAACTATAGAATTTGAAAGATATAATATTTCAACTCCTTCGGTGAGTTGGGTAATTACTCATAATAAAAACACAACACAATTCAGTGAAAAACTTTTCGATTCCAATGGAGACCAATTTTACGCATATGTAGAAACATTAGATGCAAATTCTTTCAAGGTACACCTGTCAGAAAGTATAAGTGGTTATGTGGACGTATTTTTTGACGGAACTTCATTAGTAACTTAAACATAGAAACTAAATATTATAAATATCAGTATATAAAAAATAAAAACCTTGGAGTAAGACACGATGCCTAGATATGTAAAATTTCATGGTTTAGAGTTAGCAGATAATTCGTTTATTGAGAACTTACGAATTGAGAAACTTACCTCTGACCCAACGCCGTCTGAACCTGGCAGACTGTGGTACAATACTACGGATAAAGTATTCAAATTTTCTTCTCTCGATTCTGGTGGGGCAATTATAGTTCATCAGGCCGTTTCATTAGATGAACTAACAGCAGAAGTTGCAACTTTAAATTCTACAATTACCACAGAAGTAACAGACAGAACAAATGCAGACTCGGCTCTGCAAACCCAGATTGATACATTAGAAACCGCACTAGATAACGTAGAGGCATCCATTACCTTTGCAGTTTCTACTACATCTGGCGCATATGTTATAGACGGTGATAATAATCCTACACTCAAATTACAGCCAGGAATTACATATAAATTAGATTTAAATGCATCTGGACATCCCTTTAGAATTCTTACGGATGCATCAAACCCTGCAACGGAATACAATGATGGTGTAAGTCACGATGACGGTGCTGGTACAGTTGTCACAGGAACTAATGCACAGGGCAAAGAGAGTGGTACATTAATTTTTAAAGTGCCGATGGATTCACCAGATTATTTGTATTATGTATGTGACAATCATCCAAGTACAATGGTTGGTACTCTAAAGACAACATCATTCCCAGCAGAAGTCCAAGTAGAAATTGATGATATTGAAACTGGAGCTGGACTAGAAACAGATGGATCTTATCTTGCCGATAATACAACAAATTATCTTACTGCTGCAACATCTTTAAAAAATGCTGACTTTCTATTAGATAGTGCGGTACAAGGTGTACAAAATGAATTAGACAGTACTCAGAACGGGGCAGGACTTGGTTCGAGTGGTACTTACAGTGCAGATTCTGGTACAAACTATTTAACTACTGCAACATCTTTAAAAAACGCAGATGCAACTTTGGACGGACAATTAAAAACCACAAACGATAATTTATCCGCAGAGATTACAGCAAGAACAAATGCAGATGTTACAATCAATACTGCAATTACAAATTTACAATCTGAATTAGATGTCACACAAACTGGATCAGGTCTTGCCACGGACGGCACTTTCAGTGCAAACTCTAGTACAAATTATCTTACTGCAGCGACTTCATTAAAGGATGCAGATGAAAGACTTGATACTGCATTAAATTCTTTACAATCAGAAGTTAACGCAACACAGACTGGCGCCGGATTAGGTACTAATGGTGCATATACTGCAAATTCATCTTCTAACTATATTACTGGTGCAACAGATTTAACTGATGCAGACGATTTATTGGATGCTCAAATTAAAACTACTACAGATAGTATTACTACTAAAGTTAGTAAATCTGGTGATACTATGTCTGGCAATTTGGACATGGGCAACAATAGAATTATTAGTGTTGCAAATCCTACCGACCCGACAGATGCGGCGAACAAAGAATACGTCGATAGTGTTGCAACTGGTTTAGATGTAAAAGAATCTGTTAGAGTTGCAACTACTTCGAATATTACAAGTTTATCAAGTGTAACATCAATTGATGGTGTAACATTAGTCGATGGTGATAGAGTACTTGTTAAAGACCAAAGTACTGGTTCTGAAAATGGTATTTACACTTATACACTATCTACTACAACTCTGGCCCGATCTGATGACGCAGATACTGGTTCTGTATTAACTTCTGGTACATTTACATTTGTGGAAGAAGGTACACTAAATGCAGATAATGGTTATGTACTTGTAACAGACGGTTCTATTACAGTTGGTACAACATCAATATCATTTGAACAATTCTCTGGTGCTGGACAAATTATTGCTGGGGCCGGTATTCAAAAAAGTGGTAACGAATTATTTCTAAACTTTGGTGCTGGTGTTTCAGAATTACCTTCAGACGAAATTGGTATCGATGTACGTGCAGATGGTGGTTTGATGTTGACTGCAGATGGTTCGACAGATTCGGTCGCCACTGGTGCAAATCTAGCAATCAGAATAGATGGTAGTTCACTTTCAACATCATCAAATGGTTTAAAACTTGATTCATCTATCACTACTAGTATTAGTGATAACACAACTGCAATTGCAACCTTACAAACCGAAGTAGACGCAGTTGAAACTGCATCTGGATTAAATACCGATGGTACTTACGCTGCACCATCTGGTACAAATTATATTGATACAGCAACTAGTATTGCAAATGCACACGTATTATTAGATTCTGCAGTTAAAGATAGTTATGATACTCTAGAATCTCTTGTATTAGATTTGGAATCAGATTTAGCGACAGAACAGGCACAGAGAATTTCTTCCGATAGTTCAATTAGAACAGATGTTAATGATTTAAGATTTACATATCAATCAACTGCAACTGCAACAACACATACAGTTTCGCATAACTTGAATACAAACTTTCTTATAATCCAATGTATGGTATTGGGAGATGACGGCTTGTATGCAAACGATGTTGTACCAATAGAGGAAACTGATTCAAATACTCTTACTGTTTATCTCACAGAATCTAGACATGTGCGCGTATCAGTAATGGCAATGACTGATATTTAAAACTCATTAATTTAATTCTTTATGAAATAGGGGGCCAGGCCCCCTATTTTTTTATATAAATAGAAGAAAGGAGTTTTAAAAATGCAAGAGTTAAAATATTATGATCTATCTCTCATTGATGATCCGACAGAAATGAAAAGTGTTATGAGAGAATCTATTGGCATGCTAAAACAAAATGCATTAGTAACAAACTTCCATAAAGATGATTTAAGAGAAAAATATGCAGAGCAAGTTTCTGTAGTTCAAAACTATCTCACACAAATGGAGATTAAGTTAGAACATGAGTAGAACTATACACCCAACTCAAATAGTTGCATGGATACAAAAAATTGAAAAAAATCTTGATAATTTTAATTTCGATAATAAATCCGCATCTAAAGAAGAAAAATTAGAATATATTAGATATCAAAGACATTTATTTGAAATTATAAAAATGGCCTTGTCTGGTAAAGTATATTTTGTAGGTACTGCACAAGACATTAGATTTAGAGAAGATGACGATGACACAGAAAACTAGAACATTAAATATGCAAAACGTAAGAGTCAAGGGTACTTTGACTTTTGCAACAAATCATTTAAATTTTCCAATGTATCCAGAAGTTGGGGAAACTGCACTAGTACGTGGTGCGTTATACATCTATACAAAACTAGATGGAATTAAAACATGGTATCAACTTACAGAAAAAAGAGATACTTACTTTCACATTCAAAATAATAATGAAAGAAAATGGATTATCAATCATAATTTTGGTACTGATGCAAATTCATTTTTTGTATATATTGAAGATAGTTTGACAACTAATTATGATGTAACATATAAAGATGATAATAGAATTGAATTGACATTTAGAGAACTGGCCAAAGGTAGCGTTACAGTATTCAAATATCCAGAAATTAACACATTGGACATAACTGCAGATACCGCACATGTAAAGAAAAGTTTTAAATGGTCTACAGGATTTTCAAGTATTACAAAATTTCCACATCCATATTTACACAATGGTATGGTTACTATTGCAAAAGATACAGGATTGTTATATTATTCTGATGGTAGAAAATGGAATAAAGTTATAACAGAATCTAATACAAACGAGTTAAAATCTAATATTGTCGATCAAATTAGGCCTTTATTTAACTCAATAGACTATAAAAATATCCAAAATAAACCAGACTTGACAACCCTAAAAATTGATTGGAAATATCTAAAGAATAAACCAGAATTGGGTACTAAAGATTACAAAGAATTATCAAATACTCCAAAACTGATATATTCCAGAATACAAAAGGTTGAAACTCAAAGTAGGTTGAAGTATACATTTGTTGATAATGAGGGAAAAAATTTATTTATAAATAGTTCATGGATACAGGTATTTGTTGATGGTAAAATTTTATGTCCAACAAAATATACATTATTAAATGAATACGAATTACAATTTACGAATGGACAGGAATTGAATTCTGAAATCCAAATCGTTACAATTGGTTAAGGTAGAGATATGGCAGATTCAAATTTAACAGGTTCTATTAACGATTTAGTTGCAAGATGTACATCATTAATTCCTACTTCAACAGCAAAAGAACTTTTTGATATATCTTTATGTTTAAAATCTATTAATCGAACAGAAAACAACACAGTAGAAAATTTAATTTCTACTAGAGTAGGTAATTTATTATCTACTGCAACTCCATTAGAAAAACACTATCTTTCTAGGGCAGTTTATAATCTGTTGGAAACAAATGTAGTAGTAGGTGTAGATTTACCTACTAAAACTGGACACACAAATAAATTATTAGAAACAAATGGTATATCAACAAGTTGGAGTAAAGTAGATTCTACGGATGTAACTGGTTTAGATTTTACGGCAGCTGCTGATGGCAAAGCACTAGGATTTGATGGTACAAATATTTCTGCAGTTGATTCTCCATTCTCAAGTATAGAAACAATTGCATCATCTGCAAATTTAGTATCTGGCACATCTGGACAATTTATTTATGCAATTGCAGAAGACACATATCATTATTGGAATGGTAGTGCATGGCAGGAAATAACTAAGGCCGCAGCATATAATTGGATAGATGCAAATACTATTTGGTATGCATCATTTGACACAAATAGAAATGAACAAATATCAAATTACGGTAATGGTGGAGTCAATCAGGTAAATGCAAATACTGCTGTAGTCAGTGCAACTAGTACTGGTATATCAGGAAATGCACTAAAAAATATCAATTCGGGTGGAGTGCAATATGACTTCTCATCATTTTCGATGGGGTCAAATTTTACAATAGAATTCTGGGGATATATCGATACTCTCGGAAGTACTCCAGCATACTGGTTTGACACAGGAATGGTTGAATATAAAACAGACATGATCAATTTTGATGGAGCTGGTGGAAGTAGTACAAATGCATCAATAACCGCCTCAACATCGAGTGTAACTGGGCAGTGGGTTCATCATGCAATTGTATTTTCTGGATATAATTCTGGTGGGTGTAAAGTTTACCACAATGGTAGTCAAGTCGCGTATTTAAATCCAAATGCAGGAACACCTAATATTAGTAGAGTAAAATTATATTTACACGAAACCTCAAATAATGGTATCGATTCTGCGTACATAAAACATTTTAGAATTAGTAATGCCGTAAGATATACCACAAACTTTACACCACCGGCGATAGAATAGGAATTAAAAGATGGCAGATTCAAATTTAAATACATCAACATCGGCAGTTATATCTAGAGTCGGAACACTAATTAGTAGTGCATCTGCAGAAGAATTATTAAAGTTATGTAGGACAAATGTTTTTTTAGATCAAACAGAAAATGCAACATTAGAAGTTGCAGTAGACTCTCGCGTTTCTTCCTTAACATCTACTGCAACAGCATCAGATCTTTCTAAACTTGGTAGGGCAGTTGGTTTAATGTTAGATCCAGTATATACTGCGACAGTTGGTGAAATTATTCCAAGTCAAACAGGTTCTGCAAATACATTTTTATCGACAGACGGAAATCAAGATGAATGGAATGGTGTAGTAACAAGAAATATAACAGAAATTGGAGACGAAGTTCCAAATGACAATGATATATTGTTATATGACGGAACATCTAAATTTGATTCGAATATACCACAAATTCAATCAGTCGCAACTTCGGGAGATATTCCAGTTTCTGGTTCAGTCACCGGTCAAGTTGTACATATACAAGCAGACGATACATTCCAGATTTGGAATGGAACTAGTTGGGGATAATTAAATGGCAGATACAACATTTCATTCTACAATCAATTCTATTATTGCAGATTTAAAAACCAGTATTCCTACAGCGAATGCCGATGATTTACTTAAATATGCAAGAGTAATTAAGAATATTAGACAAACAGAAAATGATGATTTAGAACAGTTATTAAATACTAGATTAAACAGTTTATTATCTGGTGCAAACGATGTTGCAACGATTACAAAATTATCTTTGGTAGTTAGTAAAGTATTAGACTTAGTAACACCAAATACATCCAGTGGTGCAGAATTACCAAGACAGGATGGTCAGGCCGGAGAATTCTTAAAAACTGATGGTACTGATATGTCTTGGTCAGAAATTGTAAAGGCAGATATTAGAGATATAGACCATAGTAGTTTATCTACAGGGGATGTTTTAGTATATAATAATTCTACAAATAAATTTGTAGGTATTGCAAACGCACCTACGAATACAAAAATTAATAGTTATACAGATTATGCAAGTTTCCCAGCAAACGGTAAAAATTCTACATTTGCAATTGCACAAGATACTAACAAAGTATATGCATATGCAAATGGACAGTGGCATGAATGGGGTTCTATCTAATGTCAGAAACTAATTATCATAATGGTGTTTCTTACTCATATATGACAACTAATGCATCTAGTGGTAATACTACTAAAAAATATGTAATAGACACCAATAGAGTTTCGGAAAATAATTATGTGACTAACTTACCTGTAAAGTATGATGGGGGGTATGTTTTATCCCTAAATCAATCAGGCATGAAAATTGCACACCAAAAAGATAAAACAAAAATATTCTACAATAACCCAAATGATAATATAGTATATAAATCTTATAAGTCAAATAATAATTCTAAAAATTTTTCTGGTACTTCATTTCCAATTCTATTCAATGGACATATTTCTGTAGCAAATTTTGAAGATAATCAATTTGAAGTTTGTGGGAAATATAGTTCTAAATTTATAAAAGGTTTAGTCATTTCGGATGGTGCAAGTAGTAATAGGTTTTTATTTGTATTTGAAGATTATTTTATTCTCTGTAACAACAACATGGAGAGTATAACACAGATTAGTATAGATGACAAGATAAAAAACATTGAAATCGGAGAAAAGACTTCAAAACTAGGTATTGTTGTATCTGGAAATAAGTATACATATTTTCTACATTTTGACGAAAAGTTGAATATTATTAAAAAAATTAAATACTATTATTCTTCAAAATCAATTACAATAAATGATAGTAATGAGATATATTCAAGTTCAGATACATACTATTATATACTTGGCCACAATGCTTGGGAATCCAATATAAGTTTGCCGGAATATATATTTTATGATAAAAATATCATATTAGTAGACGATGAAAATTATTTGACTATAAACTCTAAAATTGGTAGAGTAGAAAAAAACGGAAAATATATTTTCACAAGAATTCCATATTCCATTACAGAAGTAGAAAATTTTGACATTAATATTAATAGAAGTCAAAAAATTCCTACCATATTTAATATGAAAGAAGCAACTATAAAAAATGCACTTTATTAAAATATAAATAATACAGAAAGTTAAGAGGAAGATAAGTTGGCAGATTCAAATTTAAACAGTTCTATTTCTGCACTAGTAAGTGATTTACAGAATCAAATTGCAACCGCGTCTGTAACTGAATTACTTCTTATAACTAGAGCTGCAAAGTCAATTGGACACACAGAAAACACTGCAATCGAAATTGCGGTAAATACTCGCGTCAACCAATTAACGTCCACTGCTACAGCTGATGAATTAGAAAAACTCGCAAGAGCTGTTGATAACTTAACAGACACGGCCAGCGCGGCAACTGCAACGACCTCTATAAGTGACCATACTGATGTAGATACAACCACTACCCCACCAACTGATGGCCAGGCCTTGGTGTGGGAAAATTCTACGGCATTATGGAAACCAGATGATATTGCGTCAGGTTCTTACACTGATATATTACCAGATACAACTGCAACTTATGACTTAGGTAGTCCTTCAAAAACTTGGGTTGATGTATATGCATCAAATATAAAAGGTCTTGATGCACCCATAAATGATACTGATGCTGCAAGAAAAAAATATGTAGACGATTTATTTGTAACGGCCGTGGTAACTGTAAATTCTGTTAATGGTTATCAGGGATCGGTATTACTTACTACAGATGATGTAGATGAAGGAATTTATAATTTATATTATGATGACACAAAAGTAGATTCACACTTAAATCAAACTAGTGCAACCAACAATCAAATTCTTTCTTGGAATGGAACTGATTATACATGGGTTGATAATTCGTCACTTAGTAGTATATCTGGAAATATCATACCAGACACAACTGAAACTTATGACTTAGGTAGTGCGACTAATAAGTTTAGAGATTTATATCTTAGTGGGAATAGTATCACACTTGGTACTATAGAACTTTCAGACAATGGTGGAGCTTTAGAAGTCACATCAACTGGTGGGGGTAGTACGGAGTCATTTGCAACTGAAACATATGTCACGACTCAAATAAATAATCTAGTAGATGCTGCGCCCGGCACATTAGACACTCTTAATGAACTCGCAGCTGCACTAGGTGATGATGCAAACTTCTCTACTACAGTCACTAACTCATTAGCGACTAAGGCAGATACATCATCTCTCGCATCTGTTGCGACATCTGGCTCTTATAATGACTTAACTAATCTACCAACTATTCCAACAAACAACAATCAGTTAACAAATGGTGCTGGATTTATCACAGTGGCAGATGTGCCAAACGCTAATGTTGTAGAATATACATCAACAGCTTCAGCGTCTGTAAACGATGTTATGATGTTGAATACTGATGGAACTGTGACTCCAGTAGAAGTAACAACAACCGCACTCAACACTAATGTTGCCGAATTGAATCCGGCCGGCGGTGCTGGAAATAATTTTAATAAATGGTTCAGTGGACACTATCCATCAGATCCTTTGAAAGTTTTTCATATTTATAGAGCAGGTTCTAACTGGTATTCTCAAATTATAGAGGATAATACCTATTGGAGTACGCATTCTTTTTCTGGTGGTGATAGTGGACAACAAAGTTATCCATTTGTAAGTCCAGTTGACGAATCAAAAGTTCTCTGGATTGGTAGAGATACAGTCTCAGCGGGGGCTCTAACATTCACAGCACACCTATTTTCTGTGGACTCCAGTAAAAATATAACATCTACTACTACAACTCACGATGCAGAACCAGACATGGAAACTATAACAGATTCTGATGGCGAAACTTGGGGTTCTACAACTACACTTAGTGGAGATGTGAAAATTATATATGACTATGCTCATAGCTCAACTGGAAGTTATTTCTTTAATATTTTCTTTGAAAAGGATGATATATACTGTATCAGAGTTGAGTGGGATGGCGTAAATGCCCCAACCTTTGGTTCAGTAATTAGTGTTGCTAATAAATTTAATAATCGTGATTGTGGTAGAATTAAACTAGATCCAAATAACTTGGGAAGGTGGTTAGTTTCTGGATATGATGGTTATATTAGAGTTTATGACACTGATTATGCAAATGGAACAAGTTCATCAACAGCGACATATTTAAATAATTCTGTTGATAGTAGTCTTAATGTACACCACGCTGATTGGAATCCAAAAGTTTCTGATCAAATTTTCTCACTATACAGTGATGTTGGTGGTAAAGCGAATTATGCACAATACACGATTAGTGGTAGTTCTATTACTCTAGTAAGATCGAATTATTTGCATATTGCATGGCAGTCAACCAATTACAGAACATCATATCTTCAGTTTTTCCCGAATAGTGATCATATGGTAATGAACTATCGCAGCGGCACGTCGAATCGCGCTTCAATGATTATTCAGGCACCTATTGCTGCTACTGATGCCAGCGGACCCACAAAGAGCGGTGTATTAACTAGTATCGATAATAGTTGGCCGTTAGAGGGAGCATCATTTGATTACACATCTGCAAGTTTACACGGTTCTTTGTATTACCCCAATGGATCAAATGCAGCACTAAGATTTATTCGAGCAGGATTTACTGCAAGCAACTTTGATTCTAACAAACTGCATGGTGTCGCAGCATCAGCGGGAACGACTATTGATGTAACTCTTGAACACGGAATTCATACAGGTCTCTCTGGACTTACTACAGGCAGTGTATATTATACCAGCGATGAAGGTGTAATATCTACTACGACCGGTGGTGGTTCAAAACTTGGTACTGCTATCAATGCCACCTCACTTGCACTAGATTTTACTGATGAACTTGTAAGTGCGGATTTGGCAACATATGCAACAAAATCATATGTTGCATCACAAGTTCCATCTCTTACTGGATATGCAACTGAGAATTATGTGGATACAGAAATTGCAAACCTTGTAGATTC
>Ga0222716_10000013_pt1 | contig 155386 bp, 201 predicted proteins | sample C33_13DmetaG_FD_165044 | JGI IMG/M metagenome (GOLD analysis project Ga0222716, IMG submission 165044) | Estuarine water microbial communities from San Francisco Bay, California, United States - C33_13D | ecosystem: Environmental > Aquatic > Marine > Unclassified | place: USA: California... | reverse complement strand
AGTTGGCATAATTATGATGTGGTCAGTTACACAAACAGTATTTCACACGGAGGTGAATGATGACGAGGGAACAGAGGGAAGCGATGCGAATTTTCGGAATAGCGTTTATCACTGGAACTATCCTTACGATACTGGTACATCTAACTGAAGGTATAGCCGCAACAGCAACTTTCGAGGCAGGGTTTTAAACCCTGTTTCGAGGGTTGTAAACATGTTTATTTGTTTTGTACCGGCTAAAGTAGCCGGATTTGGTATTTATGGTAAAGCCAGCACAAAAATATTTTTTTTCTATTGACAGCTAAAGATTATCTGGTAGAATGTCGATATAACAAGTAAGGAGAAAATACTTATGACACACGCAGAAGCCACAAAATTAGTATTGGGAAAGAATAACAGAATGCAACGCAAGGTAGCAAACAATACCACTGCAAGAATCAAGCCAGATGGTAGTGTAGCTTTCATGTTGTACAGTACGGACGTTGTGACTATTCATGATGACGACAGCGTAACGCTAAGACATGGTGGACACAAAACGCCCACAACAAAAGACAGAATCAATCGTTTCAGTCCTTTTTATGTACGCCAAGAAAATTGGGAATGGTATGTAAATGGCATTGCAGCGTTTGAGGATGGAATGACGATTAAGGCTTGACACGGTGTCGAGCATATGGTATAATGGTTTTAGGTTTGGTTTTTACACTTACGGAGTTTTACTATGAACGATTACTTTCTTTTCACTACAGTGTTGATGATCGGTTGTCTTCTTGCTTTTGCTGTTGTCTTAAGTCTCTATGGTAGAGATGCTAGTCTATGCGATGCAAAGCAAGGCGAGGTTTTTAGTTTCGAGTACTTACAACCACTTACTGGCGAACGCATTCGTCACAAAGCAAAGGTGGTAGAGCCTGTAGTCAGACTTTCTGACAGACAGATCGAAATAATGAATCGTACTTCAAACTATCGCAAAAAAGATCCAGACTTCGAACGTACCAATCACTTGGTAACATGTCAAGTCGAAGATGGCGAGTATCGACAGTTTTACTGCGAACGTGCAGTGAATTGCCGCAAACCTTTGTTCGGACGATTGCTTGCAACATAAGATTCTCCGTGGTGGTGTGTCGATTGCCCCGTCACTCAGCAATGGGTGGCGGGGTTTTTTAGTGTAGATATAAAAATTAAACATGTTTATTTATTTGTCTTACCCTATCCTTCCGGATCGGTAATTATGGTAAAGCCAGCAAACAAACTGCAAAATTTATTGAAGTTTATAGTTGACATATGACGATACTATGGTATAATGAAAGCATAACCACAGGAGACAACGATATGCTCAAGTTTTCAGCCGCCAATACTAAACTCAAAAAACTTTACAAGCTCGCAACAACTGTGCTCAAGCGGTGGTTGGGTCAGAAGATAGGACGGTCTACTGCCAAAGTTTATTCTTTCGATATTTTATCGGGAGTAGACTGTCCTTTCGCCCACAACTGCAAGTCTCAGGCAGAAGAACAGGCAGATGGTAGTCGCAGAATTAAGGACGGGCCTCACACAAAATTCCGTTGCTTCTCTGCTAGTCAAGAAGTATTGTTCACCAATACATACAAAAGTCGCAAGCGTAATCACGACGCTATACATAGTCTGGAAACAAGTGACGCTATGGCAGACGGATTGTGTGCAGCATTACCCAAGGACGCCCGAGTAGTTCGTATTCATGTGTCTGGTGATATGTTCAGTCACAAGTATTTCATGGCATGGATCAAAGTCGCAGAACGCAATCCTACTGTACTATTCTATGCTTATACTAAGTCGCTAACGTATTGGGTGCGTAGTCGCAGCCTTGTCCCCGGAAATCTAGTATTGACGGCATCATACGGTGGTCGTGACGATCATTTGATTGCAGAGCATGGTCTACGGTCTGCTAAGGTTGTGTTCAGTGTAGCAGAGGCAGAGGAGTTAGGTCTGGAAATTGACCACGACGATTCTCATGCTTGTGATCCAACCAAGACCAACCAAGATTTTGCCCTACTGATTCATGGCGTACAGCCAAAGGGTAGCAAAGCAGCGGAAGCACTAAAAATTCTCAAGAAGGAGACAGCAGTATGAAAGTCTATATAGCGTCTGGTAATTTTAGAAAAGTATTTAACACGGATCTAAATAAAAAAGAGATAGTTATAAAAATGTTTTTAGACTATATGACAGGAAGCGAACTGATAGACGAACATGTATATGTAGATGAGCGTAGTTGTAAGGACTATATTAGTGCAGATAAGAAAACAACTGTGTGGGCAACGGAGGATATACTGGAAGAATGCTATCACATCTTGAACGAATCTCGTGATAAAGATTTTGAGGAATGAGGGCAGAATAAACATGTTTAAAAATAAAATTAAAGAATATTGTTGACAGAGACCGATATATATTGTATAATGATAATGTGGCGGGCATAGAAGCCTAGGCGTTACAGACCGGCATCACGTTATTTGAGTCTGCAAATATAGTGACGCAAGGACGACTTATCAGGTGCAAGTCCTGACGACCACTGCCGTACATTAAGATGGATAGGGCGTATACCACCTTGGCAGCCTGACAGGTATACGGGAAAGAATTGCTCTAGTACGAGTAATGCCTAAGTCCTATAATATAAACAACTGGTGACCTGTTCGCAGGTAGTCTGTAAACGACTTCTATACCTTCCGGCTAGGCCGGGGAAGATTGGACCAACATCGTATAGACGCCAGTTTGTTCTATCTAATATAATAAGATAAGTCTGGATGGTCGCAGTCAGTCAAAATAAAGTTTTGCAGCTAAAAGGACGATAATAGTAGTATGAGATATTTACTAATAATTTTACTGTTTTGTTCTGGTTGTGTGACTACTAGCAAATGTTCATTGACTTGTAATAAAACTCTGGACTTGAATCAACAGCCTATTAATGGTAGAATGAATGTTGGTGTTCGTCTTGAATTCTTTAGAGATCATAGAAAATAATCTAAAGTTTTTTAGTTGACAGGTCGATAATATATGGTATAATGATATTACTAATGGAGAACGGTTCTTCTTAGTTGTTTTGGTTCCGATTGGAGAATGATGATGAAAAAGTATTCTTTTACAGTTGATATGGTAGCTGACGATCTCGATGTTGAAGATGTCAAGACAGGTCTTTCTTTGTTTTGTAAAGACAATCATCAGGAGGCAGTATCTATTGTGAAGCCTGCTGGTATCAAGCAGTACAGCGAGCATGGATACAAAGTATGGCGTGCAAAAATGACTGGGGTGACAGTCAAACAGGCAGGCGATGCTCACAATCCGAAGATTGTTGAAGATGGTAAGTCTGCCACTATTATTACAGAAGCAGGCAAGGCAGACGGTTTGCTTCCGGGTGTATGATGTCAGGGTCAGGGCCGCAGCGTCAATGGGGATATCCAAGACTGCGGCTCTGACTTTTGGCCTCGTAGTTCAACGGATAGAACAACGGTCTTCTAAACCGTCGATGTGAGTTCGATTCTCGCCGGGGCTATTTGACATTTATGCTAGCGTGTGGTATAATGTCAGATAGGAAGGACTGATAAGGTATGGAATGGATTATTCTGTTTGTATGTGTATCAATATTTATCTCAGGTTGGATAGGAGTAGACAATGCCTAACTGGTGCATGAATCTTTTGACTATTAGCCATAAAGATATGGATATGATCAAAAAGTTCGATAAGGCTTATCGTGAAGATTGGGCTATCGAGACTTTTTATCCTACTCCAAGAGATCCGGGTGATCCAACGATGCTAATGGGAGAAGGTAAATCTTTCAGTGAGGGTGAAAACGCAACTAATAATTGGTATCACTGGCGTATAGCTAATTGGGGTACCAAATGGGATATAGGTTGTAAGGACGGTTATGGTATGGAGCCAACAATAGTCGATAACGAGCTAACTGTTAGATTCGACAGTGCACGGTCTCCACCATTGGGTTTTTATGAGAGGTTGCATACGTTAGGTTTTGACGTACAAGCCTCTTATTTTGAACCAGGAATGAGTTTTGCAGGAACTTGGCAAAATGGTGAGGATGATTATTATGAGGGTAACTGGAGCGATTTTCCAGAAGCTCTACGAGATGAGTTTAGTATGCACGAATACTACGACGATATGGAGGAAGCATAAACTATAAAGAGCCCGTCGCAGGTCGCATACCGGGATAATTTCCTTGTGGACCTGTGGCGGGTTTTTTGTGTAAAAATAAACATGTTTATTTGTCTTAGCCTAACCACCCAGTTTGGTCTTTATGGTAAAGCCAGCAAAAATTCTAAAGATTTTGGTTGACAATGACGATATATATGATATACTTGAAGCATAGCAAGTAACCACTAACGAAAGGAAAACGAAATGGCTGCTAATGTTGAATCAATGTTTTACACCGGAGCAGAACCTTGGCATGGTCTTGGTGAGAAGTTGGAAGAAGCACCAACGATCAGTGAGGCCATCGAGAAGTCCGGTCTGGATTGGGAAGTTGGCGTAAAGGATCTTGTAACCAAAGACGGTTATGATGTTCCTGCAAAAGCTACCTATCGCAAAAGTGATGGTAGTATTCTAGGAGTGGTAGGCCCAAGGTATGTGCCACTTCAGAATAAAGATGCCTTTGAATGGTTTCAGCCATTCGTCGACGCTGGTGAGTGTAGCCTGCATACAGGTGGTTCGCTAAGTAACGGTCAAAAAGTATGGGCGCTCGCTCAACTCAACCGTGACCCTAGCGAAATTGTCAAAGGTGATGAGGTACAGAAATTTATTCTGCTATCAAATAGTCACGATGGTACAACCGCTATTCGTGTAGGCTATACCCCAATCCGTGTTGTTTGTGTCAATACCCTAGCTTTTGCCCACTCTCACAAAGAGAGCAATCTGCTGCGGATTCGACATACGAAAAGTGCCCAGACCAACCTTGATAACGTCCGAGATATTATGGACAATATCAATGCACAGTTTGAGGCTACTGCTGAACAGTTCCGATTTCTTGCTAGTCGAGACTTCAATCAGGCAGACGTTCGCAAATACGTCAAGACCCTGCTGAATGTCGATAGGACTCATGATCTTGACCTCAAAACTCGTACCAAAAATACGATTGATGAGATTCTACATACGATTCATGGGCCTAAGCAAGATATTGCTGGAGTTCGTGGCACTTGGTGGGCTGCTTATAATGGCTTCAACGAGTACCTCAATTACAGCAAGGGTCGTAATATCAACAACCGCATGGAAAGCCTGTGGTTTGGTCAAAACGGCACTTCTAATAACAGGGCATTGGCACTGGCTTCAGAATACGCCAACGCTCTATAACGATCTCCTTTCGTGGTTCGTTGCCAAGAGGCCATCCCCGCTTCGGCGGGGGTGGTCTTTTTGTATAAATAAACTTGTTTAACCCCCCTATATAAGTATGTATATAAAATGTGTACTATCTTAACTAATCGGTTTCGGGCTATAGTAGGTAGTCAGTGATTTCCTAAAGTCAGGGGTTGACTAATGACGATGTGTATGGTATACTTAGTAGTCAAAGGAGAAAAGATATGATTGCTTGTAATCAAAAACCGTTACGTGTTGTATGTTCTCACTGCAACACAGACCATGTGCTTATGGTAAATCCATCAGACCTTCTCAAATGGCAAGCTGGAGAATATATCCAAGATGCCCTGCCATATCTAAATAAAGCAGAAAGGGAATTGCTAATTAGTCAGACTTGTGATAGTTGTTGGAAGTCTATGTTCGGGGGAGGATGAATAATGGAAGGTTTTGAATATAAGGTAAGGTTTCATTTACAAAGGGGTCAGCATTATATGCACTGGCAGATCAAAGCATATGATGGTACAGTGAAGTATATTGATCCTAATAAGTACCAACTAGAACTATATGGTTGTAAACTTATTAATAAAATTAACGCTGCCCGTAAAGTTAATTTAGCAGGAAAGAAAGATGTATGTGGATGGGTAGAATGTGAGAATTTTGATATATTAGAAAAGGATAGTATAGATACCAAATATTTCGATAAATTAAAGTATAATCCTATTAAGGATGTACACTGGCGTAGGTCAGGGGATGATGGTATGTTTAATTGGGATGATAGTAAATATAGTCACTTAGTAACAAATGGATCGGAGGTTCTAGTATGTGAAGAAACTTCTTATTTATAATATATTATTATTAATTATATCTTTATAGCCCCTGGGTAAAACCGGGGGTTTTTTATTTGTATATATATTTCTATCTGTACCACCAAATCTATAGGGATTGGTTCCGAATGTTCATAGTCAGCCAAATCGTAGGGCCAGTATATTTATATATGTATTACCTAATCCAATAGGTTTCGGCCATTGGAGGTAGTCAGTCATTTTGAAGGGTCAGTGATATATCTATTATAGCATAGAAATCCAATAAGTCAAGAGTGTATTATTTTATAATTATGCAGAGGAAATTATTTAGAAAAATTAAGATTATGAAACTCCCAAAATAAAAATTCTTATACCCCCTGCATAACTAATAACCATAAATCCTGTATTTGTCAAGGGTAAAAAATTTCTAAAAAAATTATACTTGCATTTTTGCCACAAGAAACTACTATGTATCAGGGAGTCAGTGATATGTTTGATGTGATAAAATTAGATAAAAATACTAGATGTGAAAATATCTGTAATAGTATTCAGAAAAATTTATTAGAAAAATTAAAGAAAGAAAATATACCCATAGAAGGGAAACTATTATACATAGAAATAAAAGAAGTTACAAAAACTATTGACCCAGAAAATCTTAAAGATCAACAATTATTATTAGATTTTTCATAAAATTATTACTATTATCCCCTGCACCATATACATTCCTATAGAAACCATGCAGTTATATTCCATAATAGTATCAAATAGCAGTTATTATATTCTATATACATCATAATATATCCTTCTGCACCATATTTTGTAGCTAATTAGCCCCAAATTTTATTTTAATCACTTATTTTGCCGCGACGACATAAATTAGCAAAAAAGGAAAAGTCTAAAGTCAGTGGATTCTGGTAGTCGATACTATTGACACTCCTAGTGTTTATGCTATAATGGATGGTAATAGGTATATTGGTAGAAATCGTTATTTTTTAGGTGAAAAATGTATAAAAACGTATTACTCACAGTCAGGGAAATCAAGCTATTACGCAAAGTCTTACATGATCATTTAGATAAGAATCTAATGTATATTGACAGTAAAGAAGCAAAGAATTTACATATTATTGATAGGACATTATTTGGCGTGATTCCCACGAAAAGTGTAAATTGAATTGAATTAATGGTAATTAAACCCACAATTAAATCAAATCAACAATGAGAAAGAAAATATTAATTACTGCAATTATAGATATGGAAGCAGACAATTTAGACCGATCTTTCATAAGTATCATATTGAAAAGAATAGCTAAGTATTTCCTATTCAAATTTAAATATGACGAAAAAGATTGTGTTGTGGTCAAGTATGAGGTATTAGACAGTTTTATAGTTCTGGAGGATTAGAATGTACGACGGCATCATTAAAGACCTAGAGGTTAGAATCAAGGTTGCTCTTGAAGAATACGAGCAACATAAGCATGAGTTTAATCAGGGACATAAAGACCATTTTTTAAAAGTGTCATTAGATTTACTCAAGGAAGTACTAGAAACGTGCGAAGTTAGAAAATAGGTGTAACATATCTTACCTTTACTTATGGGTAGGAATATGAGAAAGACAATACATTTTCAGATTAAAGAGTCTCCAACAACAGAAGATTTATGTGCTATAGAAGTATATAAGGTTAATTATAATGATAGTAATACTCCTATATGCTCATATATAGACACAATATCTCCTATGACTAAAATGGAGTTATGGAGGTTGAAAGTCTTTCTGGACGATTATATTCAAAAAAACACATGGGGTTAGTTATGTATACAATTAAAAAACATGACAATACAGGTGATGGAATTGATAAGTATGTTGTATATAAAGGGGATAAACCTTTAATGTTGCCCTGTAAATTGACCAAGAGACAAATAGTGCAATTTGGCACTGAAATTGAAGCAAAAAAATATATAGCCTATGTAGTATCGTTAATTAATACAGGAAAAGAATATTTGGAGATTTATTAATGTATATTGTTGTTATAAGTGAGTTGAGTAAATATTCTGTTGAATTAAAAAACTTTCGTGTTGGAGATAGAGATGATAGGATATACGGGCCTTTTGAAGAAAAGTATATGGCAGAAGAGTGGGTGGATAACCATTGTGGTAGTAAATACTGGACTATAATTAAACTCAATGACAAAACCATTAACTAAAGAGTATTTACTATCCAGAAAAATATGCTGTGGTTCTCGGTGTATTAATTGTCCATACACTCCTAAATGGGTGAGGGGCAATAAAAATGTTAAAAAAAATACTTCTAGTTAGTTTTGTTCTATATTCTAATATAGCACTATCTCAAGATGCTGGTATTAAATTTTTTGAAAATAATATCAGGAACGTCTTAACTACACAATGCTATTCTTGTCATTCTTCTACCTCAAAAGACGTAAAGGGTGGATTATCTTTAGATACTAGACAAGGTATATTAAATGGTGGAGATTCTGGCCCATCAGTTGTTCCCGGTAAAATAGACGAGAGTTTATTATTAGATTATATAGAGTCTGGGGATATGCCACCAGATAATCCTTTGAGCGAAGAAATTGTAAATAATTTTAGACAATGGATTAAAATGGGTATGCCTGACCCAAGATACAAACCTGAGAACAGGGCAGTAGAATTAAGACAAGCTAGAAATTTCTGGGCATTTAAGAAGGTAACAAGACCTCCTGTAGCTAAATATGACGATGGTACAGAAATAGATGCTATACTTAATGTAGAAATATTAAAAAATAAATTAAAACCCGTAGAAATAGCAGATGACTATACCATTATTCGTAGACTTTACTTTGATATTATTGGTTTGCCACCAAGTATTGAGCAAATTAAAGGGTATATAAATGATACTTCGGAAAATAAATATGAAAAATTAGTAGATAGTTTATTAGAGGACGAAGGTTTTGGAGAGAAATGGGGGAGACATTGGTTAGATGTAGCTAGATATGCAGAATCATCTGGACAAGATAGAAATTTAATTAGTCCTTATGCTTGGAGATATAGGGATTATGTTATAGATAGTTTTAATCAAGATAAACCATACGATCAATTTATTATAGAACAAATAGCTGGTGATTTATTACCACATAAAAGTTATGAAGAATATAACAACAACAGGATAGCTACAGGCTTTTTAACAATAGGTACAAAAAATATACAGGCACAGATTAGACAGTTTGAGGCAGATCGTAACGATGACCAGATAGATGCTATCACCAGAGGTTTTCTGGGTATGACTTTAAGTTGTGCAAGATGTCACGATCATAAGTTTGACCCATTTTCTCAGCAAGACTATTATGGTGTTGCTGGAGTGTTTAATAATACAAGAAATATGGATGGTTTGTATAGAGGTAATAATAATACTGGTTATCTTGGAGACTATGAATATCTGATAACAGAAGAGACAGAAGATTTATACAAAAAGAAAAAGGTAAAGGAATGGTTCCTCCTGTGTGACATTAAAAACTTAGAGATACAAATAGAATCTATTAAAACATGGAATAAAAGAGTAACAGAAGATCAATTAAACAGAGAATTAGGTAAGAGACAAAAGAGATTAGAAGAAGCAAAAGCTGAGTTATCTGATGAATATTTAAAATACCTAGAACATTTACAGCCTGTAATGTCTGTCAAAGATAAAGAAAAGATGACAGAAGTTAAACTGGCAATTAGGGGTGAGGTTAATAATCTGGGTGATGAAGTACCAAGAAGATTGCCAGAGATATTTAGTGATAGACCTAATCTTAACTTTGATAATACAAGTGGACGATATGAACTGGCAGAATGGATAACACATAAAACTAATCCATTAACTTATAGGGTTTATGTAAATAGAGTATGGAGACATTTGTTTGGTAAGGGTATATTAGATAGTTTTGATAATTTTGGAATACTAGGTGGAGAACCTACTAATCTTAAACTGATGAACTATTTATCTACCAAGTTTGTTACTGGTAGGCTATCAAATAAAAGACTTATTAAAACTATTGTTATGAGTAATGCTTACAGACGTAGTAGTAATTTTGATAAAAATAATTATGAGATTGATCCTGACAATGTTTATTTCTGGAGAATGAACGAGAAGAGATTAGAAGCAGAGCAAATTAGAGATTCATTATTATTTGTATCAGGCAAGCTAGACGGATCGCATAAGAACATTAGTGATTTTCAGACAGACATAAAAAATTCTAGCAAAGAGTTAAGAAAGTATATTGGTGAGACAAGAGCAAGATCAATTTATATTCCATCATTAAGAGATAATAAGATTGAGGTACTGGACATATTTGATAGACCAGACAATAGTTTGCTTAATGCTGAGAGAAGTGTCACAACAGTATCTACACAGGCTTTATTCTTAATGAATAATCCTAAGATCATATCACTAGCACAAGAACAAGCACAAATATTACTTGAGCGAAATAAAAAGATGAGTAAAACTATGCCGAAAATATTATACCGTAACAATGTCAATGAAATATTTTTAAAGTTTTTAGGCCGTTTACCTACCAATATTGAGACTGAAGCATCTATAGATTTTATAGAGAAAGATAATAATAATCTTGCATACTTAACCCAAATATTAATCTGCACAGGAGAATTTCGTAATGTTAAATAGAAGAAATTTATTACAAGCTAGTAGTGCAGGTTTTGGAATGCTGGCACTAAAAGGATTACTTGCAGAAGAGATGATGCAAAGTAATAAAAGAGTTATATTTATGTATATGAATGGGGGTATGACTCATACGGATACTTTTGATTATAAACCTTTAATGGTAGAGAAAGATGGTACAGATGATCCTGTGAGTAAAGGCAGAAAGATTGTAAAGCCGGGAGTGCCTTTAACTCCAGCAGGAGATAGTGGTATAGAAATTAGTGAGAACTTCTCACACCTTCGTAAACACGCAGATAGTTTATGTTTATTGAATGGCATGAAGAGTAAAACAGGTAATCATAATCAAGCACGAAGTTTATTACACACAGGTAATTTTCAGTTCAGTAGACCTAGTATGGGCAGTTGGTTATTGTATGGATTAGGTACAGAGAATAAAGAGTTGCCGGGGTTTATAACTATAGACGCAAATATTGGCCCAGATAATTATGGTAGTTCTTTCTTACCGGCAGTATATCAGGGTACTGCTATTAATGCTGGTAGTAAAAGCCCTATCCCTAATCTTCAAAGTCCAATAGATTTAAACAGACAAAGAGAGAACTTGAATTTCCTTAGAGACTTAAATAACTATCAATTAGGTAATGGTGAGAATAGTAGGCTAGAAGGACTGATTGAGAGTTATGAGTTGGCTTTTAGGATGCAGACAAGTGTTCCTAATACTATTGATATATCAAAAGAATCTATACAAACATTAGAGAAGTATGGCATCAATGATAAAGCTACGGCTAAATTTGGCAAACAATGTTTATTAGCTAAGAAATTTAGTGAGGCAGGAGTAAGATTTGTAGAGATTGGTCATGGTGGTTGGGATATGCACCAAAATATTAATGATAATCTAAAAAAGAATACAACTGCTATTGACAAACCTATTGCTGGATTAATACAGGATTTAAAAGATTGTGGGTTATTTGAAGATACAATTATATTATTCGGAAGTGAATTTGGTAGAACTCCCGGTATAAAAGAAGGAGCAACAGGCAGAGATCATAATAATGGTGGGTTTAGTATGTGGATGGCAGGTGGTGGAGTAAAAGGAGGTATGAGATATGGTTCTACAGATGATTTTGGACATAAGGCTGTAGACAGTATGGATATGCACGATTTACATGCTACAATATTACACTTGATGGGACTTGACCACACAAAACTAACATATAGATATAGCGGGAGAGATTTTAGACTGACTGACGTATTTGGTAATATTCAACACAATATCATAGCATAAAGTGTATAGTAAATAAAAGGAGCAAACATTATGAGAACTAATAAATTTCTAGAAGCACTAAAATCAATAGCAGATAAACCGGGGTCAAAAGACCCAAGAAGAACTCCTGCTCCTAAAAAGGATCAGAAAAAAGGAAGCAAAAAGAATAAGCCTGATAGTGCTAAAGATGATAAGGGTAAGATTACTTTTAGTGCAAAAACTGTTGAGAAATTAAAGAATAAAGTTAGTGAACATAATAAAAAAGGAAAGGGTAGTAAAGCTACACTAGGTATGTTAAAAGCAGTATACAGAAGAGGTGCTGGTGCTTATTCTACCTCTCATGCTCCTAAAATGAGTAGAGATGGTTGGGCGATGGCAAGAGTCAATGCTTTTTTAACTCTGCTAAGAACAGGCAGACCATCAAACTCTGGCTATAAACAAGATAATGATTTATTACCCAAAGGTCATCCAAGAAGCACTAAATAATTTTTAAAGTTTCTGTTGACACAAGACGATAATATGTTATACTGGAGGAAACGCTTTTGGAGAACATAATGGAAACTTTGATAGACCCTAAAAATATTACCAACTACAATCGCACAGATGTAGAACTACAGTCATTCTGGATATTCTGTATCCTTGTCGCTGGTAAAAATAGTGATACAACTTCTAGGTTGGTTACAAAATTACTCAAAGACAGGGGAGATATGACTCCATTTGAGTTCATTAAAAGCCTCAAGCTATCAGAACTTCACAATTATTTGAAGGCACATAAGACAGGTCAGTACGACAGGATACGCAAGGCTTTATATTTCTCTTCAAAATTAGACCTTAAAACCTGCACCAGAGAAGATTTGATGGATGTTTATGGTGTTGGGCCAAAAACTGCTAGATTCTTTTTATTACATACCAGAGAATTTTGTGATGAGGTTGTGTTAGATACTCACATATTGAGATGGATGAGGGAAAAGTGTGGTGTCAAAGAGGCTCCTAAAAATACTCCACAGAATCCAGAGAAATATGCTCAGTATGCAGGATTATGTAAATACTTAATGGAAACACATTATCCCGGCTTGACACTGGCTCAAGCAGACCTTATGATATGGACAGAGATGAGTGGACGATTAGAGTGATATTGCTTTTAATTGTAATAAGTTTTACAATAGCATGTTTTTTAGTTAATTTTATGGAGAAAATATGAAACTATTTTTAGCATTAATTTTATCAAGTTTTGCCGTGACTGCTTTTGCTGGTGAAGCACCAACATCACCTAAACCTCAAACAACAGTATCAGAAGATTGCGATTGCAGTCCTTGCGACTGTAGTACATGCAACTGTAGGGTGCGTAGAGGCTTGTTTGGCAGGAGGCTTTTTATTCGTTCTACAGGTTGTGCCTGCAACAAAACTGGTAGCAAATATTCAAGAACCAGAACAGTTACAGATGGATGTTCTAATGTTCTTCGTTCTAGGACTTATAGTAGAACTATTTGTAATGGGAATACTTGTAATAGTTGTGATTGTAAATAATTTGATGGGGGAGATAACTTCAAACCCATATTTTTACCTAATTAAAGGCGGTAGAAACTATGAACATAAATGTACAGGAATATAGATGTGGATGAACGATTGTTAAATATGTCAAGAAGATACTGGGATAAAGATGATCCCCTAACAGAAGAACAAGTACACTGGGTTTTAAGAGATGAAGGATACTCAAAGAACGAGATTGACAATGCGATCAGTGATTATTGGTCTATTCATATACAGTCTAACATACTTGTTCATTATTGGGTTGCACCAATTATTTTAACAGTAGTAATGGTTATTTTAGTTTTATATGTTCAGAGTTTATTAAAATGAAAAGAACACATTGTAAATTAGACGATAAATGTAATATGAGTTTTGAATTAGGTGAAGTTAATGGTCAAACATTTATGACTATTGTAGATAGAAAATGTACTCATGAACAAACTGCATACAAAGGATTTGCTAATATTAATTCTTACATAGATAAATATAGACTTCTGGAATTAGCAGATTATATTTACGAGTATTGTAATAAAACAAAATGAATATCTGGAAAATTTGGTGCAAAGCATTAGGTGAAAAATCTGGAACAACAGACAGACAAAGTGATGGCATAGCTTTTATTAGAACTGTTTTAGTTATGCAAGCTATTATAACTAATTTATTTATAGTGGTTAATATATTAAAAGGATGGTATAGATGAATAAAATATTTAATCTTAGTATGAATAAAACTGCTACATTCAGCACTCACAATTTATTAAAAGCATGTGGTATTAATTCTGTACATAGCACAAAATCTCCTTTAGACCTTGCTAAAAAATTTGATGCCTTTAACGATGGTAATCATGTTAATAAATTTAAAGAATATTATAATCATTATCCAGATGCTTTATTTTTATTAAATACAAGACCTTTGCAAGATTGGATTTTTTCGAGATTTAAACATGGTATTGTTGAGAGCAAAAGAAAAAGACAGAAAGTTAATTGGGCATATCCAGCGAGTGAAAAATTGGCTTTATCATGGATTGATAAAAGAAGACAACATCATCACAGCGTATTAGATTTTTTTAAAGATAAACCATCTCAGTTATTAGTGTGTAATATAGAAAATCCTGTTTGGCAAAAAACAACATTAAAATTTTTAAAAGTTGATAAAGAGATTCCTTCGATAGTATTAAATACTTCAAATATTAAATTATTAAATACTTCAAATATTAAATACAGCAATATACAAAATGTTATTAATAATTTAAAATATAATAAAAATGAATTATTGTTTCCTGATTTTGATCCAATAAATTATAGTATGTTACAAATATATTAAAAGGATGGTATGAATAATGGGAAGTGATATTTTTACAGAAAGTGCTATTGCTGTTCAGTTGCTAGATTTTATAAATATAGTTACGATTAAAAAGAAGGCAACAAGAGAAATAATTGCTAACATATTCTATCAGGAAGAAATAATTAATGATGAATCATTTAAAATAATGGTAAAGAGCAAGAGTGGATTTATTGAAGTTTTTATTGATGCTATTAGTATAGTAGCAGGCTATGAAAGCGATGAAGAACGTAATCAGTTTATGATAAATACATTTTGCGAACATGGAGGCATTTCTCTTCAAGACCTTCCTAACTGGACACTTAGACAATTTGATAGTTGCAGAGAATCAGGCTATGATATAATGATAGATGTTTTATACATTATGTTTGAGCCTTATGGTTTGTTTGAAACAATAATGACTGATGAAGGTAAAAAAGTTGCTGAAACATTAGGTATGGACAGTATTCACGAAACAACTTGGACTGTTCATTCTTATTAAAGTTTGCACTTGACAATGCCGATAACTATGGTATACTATGATTATGGAAACACTAGGAACAATACTGCACATCATGTTCGTGCTTGCAACAGTATGGTTTTTTGTAGCGTCTTACATAGAGTGGCATAAAAGATAGAAAAGGATTGACATGAGCAAAATTGTTATTGGGTTTAATGGTTGGATCGAAGCTGACCCTGATAGTATTAGATTTCAATATATTGGGCCAGTAAGAGAATCTCAAATGATTATTATTACAGGCGCAGAATATCTTCAGTTAGACGAGGATGAGCGTGAAGAATATATCTTAGAAGATTTAGGGGTAGCATATACTAATAGTTTTGATGGAGAATTAGATGTGTGTGATATAAATGTAGAAGAAGACCCAGACCATGTTGCTCAAGAATTTCTGCAAGACTTGCTAAGGGATAAGATTTAATGAAATATCTTATTGAAGAAAATGATATGGATATTGTTCTTGATGCACTAGATTCCCTGCATGAAGACATGAGGTGGAACAATAAGAATGGAGATAATGTTGCTCCTTATTCTTATAATTTAAAAGAAGTAGAAAGATTATACTATAGATTTACTAAGGAGGCTGATGAATAATGGAAACTGCTAATTTTATTTCTGAAGTTTTTGCTTATATTGAAAACACATACAGTAAAGGACTTCTTAGAAAAATTAAATATAAAAAGCATAGCGATATTGTGGATAGATTAATCTCTAGTTCTTTAAAGAATAATTATGCTGTTGATAGAACTGCTAATAAAATTATAGCTATGTTGAGGCTTAATCCATGAGGAAAAGAGAGAAAGAAATACATGAAGCTAAAATAAGGGCGATGCAACATTGTTTTTATATGGATGTTTATAGTTACATTATATCTGAATATAAACCAAGAATAGCTAAACTTTTTACAGATTCTCCTATGGCTGGTAAGATTGTAGACTTAATCAATGGGTATTATTGGGGAGGTCATACCGTTCCTTTCACTGCCGGTCAAATAGCTGATCTACTGAAGAGTAAATACAAAAAAAAGAAAACATGAATTAAAGGTGTAAAATAAGTATCATACCCATATTATCCTACCTTAAAAATGCAGGTCTTATAATGATACTTATAACCGTTTGCAGAACTTTATTTTATCAATTTTTATTGTTGTTTGTAGGAATATCTATAGGATTTATTGTTAATGCAGAATGGGTGGGATGGAAATATCCTATTATTCAAACTTCTTTTTATAATACATTTTACCCGATTGATTTTGAAGATGAGGGTGTTCTAAATTGGCTTTATGGTCAAGGTAGATTGAAAATATTCGGAGTAATGGGTAAATACCAAGATGTAGAAATCATTGAAGAGGCGATGGCAGCAGAAGAATGGTATTGGGTTAAGTTTTCCTATGCAGATAAAAATGGTAATAGAAAAACTGAAATACAGAACATTAGAGTTAGATGGAAACCTTGGGAATACTATTATGAAGATGAGGCTTTTGATCCTTGGGATGTAGAAGAAATGAAAAAGTATATTGAAGAAGGTTCATTAAATAGCCGAGAAACAGATAGGGCTTGGAGACTCATGGACGAGATGAAGGGCATACAAAGTAATCATATTAAATTTTAAAAAGAAAGAGGAATGTTATGAGGACATTTTTATTTTTAGCTATTGCGTTGTGGGCATCTATAGGATATACTGATGAATGGGTAGCAAGTCCTGCCCCTATACCAGCGGTTCCGAGGGTTGTCTATCCGCAAGAAATTATTACGACTTATCCAAGACCAACTCTTACCTATGGTTTAGTTCCATACTATTATAATTTACCAGTGGTTACGGAAAGACGTTGTTGGTTTTTAAGAAGAGAAAGATATGTTACCTACCAGCCACAAGTGCGTTGGTATTATCAGCCTTTTTGGATTGTTAGATAGTCTTTTTAAATAAGGAGATTGATTATGACAGTAGTAGATGTATGTGATTTGCTTTTCAAACAAATTAAAAAACCAGATAATTTTGAAATGTGCAAAGCTATTAATGTATATGATAATAAGTATAGGATTAATGTTTATACAAAAATATACGATGAATTTAGAGACTTAGAAAAAAAGAGAATCACACTCAGCTACTTTGCAAAAGTAAATGGCGACAAATTAGAAATTTTAGCTTGACTTGACTTATTGGTTTTTAATGATATAATAGGGTGTAAGTTCAATTTATTTTAGTATGTTTCAACGCGACCAACTCAGATGCTAAGTGTGGGAACGGTAATAACGATTCTCATCCAGAAGCAAAAAATATTAGTGAGTTGGAATGATACTTAAAAGATTTAAACTTTACATAAAAAATTGGAGAAAAGAATGATTGATCAGTATATTAATTTTGTAGAAGAATGGTGTGAAATATTAGAGCATAAGGCATTTGCTAGAGAGAATGGTGCATACTCTAAGAATCAAAAGACCACATACTTTTGGTTTAAGATTAATAAGAAGTACACTAAAATTATTCAGACTACTCATGGTAACAATAGTGTTCACGCATTTCTTGAAAATGAAACCCTAGATATTTACAAGGCAGCAACTTGGAATGCTCCAGCAAAAGATGCTAGATATAATTTGTTCAGAGATTTTGACCGCATATTAGAAGTGTGTGAGCCTAACGGGGGTTATCTTTATAAGGGAAAGAAGGTTTATGTCTAGGCTATCTAAAAAAGATAAAGAAGATTTAGAATATCTTGAAGTAAAAAAACACATAAGAGACTGCGTAGATACAGCAGGATATAATAATATTCTTAGATATATGATAGAACAACTAGACAATATTGAAGATGTTAGTAACACTCAAAGCATGGAGTTATTTAAATTAATTTCTAACCTAGAGAGTGCATTACAATCTCATCAAAGGCTACAGCAATATGTCTGAAGAGTATAAGCAAATGAGTAAGACAGACAAGCTGCCTTTAAAGTATGCTTGTATTCAACCAGATATTAAAAAGCATATATCTCAAGTTCTTGATGGTATGGGTAATTGCCATGAAATTAGAGGACATATAGATGATCTATACAGATTAATAGAACATCAAAGGCTGCAACAAATGAGGCAAGAAAAGCAAATGATTGCAGTTAAACACATGGAAGCATGGAAAAGATATGACAAGGATATGCGGGAGTATGATCCTGAAACTAGGAGTTATAAAAAGTGAAATGGACAGTCATAAAATCTTGGGCTAAAGAAAAAGGTTATGTTGTCTCCAGAGATAAATCTGGAAATGAAAATAACCCGTATCATTATGAATGGCATTTAAAGTCAGACAGTTCTGTATCAGGTATTACAAATAGTTTAAGTCAAGTTGCTACAGATATTTTTAATCATCTAACAGACAACAAGCATGTAGAATATCAACAAAAAGTAAAACAAGAATTAGCCGATAAAATACAAGACGATGTATACTTTGATCAGGGATTATAAATAATGGATGATCTAAAAGATGAAGATGAAGACAAAGTAATTAAACAATCCATTACTTTAAATACTATTATAGCTAAAGTAATAGAAGCTATAGTTAGTTATATTGCTTTGTATTTCTTTACTCCTATCTGGAAAAGAATAATGAAATGGTGGAATAAAGATAATGAAACAACAGAGTAAAATTCACTATGCCACACTTGTCAGCTTAACTCCACAAGCAGAAAAAAATATAGCTTATTGTGCTAGAGTGTCCAACCCAAACAATCAAGATAGCACAGATATTTCTGGTTTACTTAATTATTGTATTAAGCATAAACATTGGTCTATATTTGAAATGGCATTTATGACTCTTGAGATTAATACCAATAGAGGTATAGCAGCACAAATATTAAGGCACAGAAGTTTTACTTTTCAAGAATTTAGCCAGCGTTATGCAGACGCTAGTTTATTGGATGATAGTATTCCTATCCCAGATTTAAGAAGCCAAGATCATAAAAATAGACAAAATAGTATAGACAATATTGATGGTTATAAAAGAAAAGTATGGGAAGGTTTGATAGCGGAACATTTTGCTAGAGGTAAATATTTATACGATCTTATGTTAAAAGACGGTATTGCAAAAGAATGTGCTAGATTTATATTACCACTAGCAACTCCTACTAGAATTTATATGAGTGGAAGTATTCGTAATTGGATTCATTACATTGGTTTAAGAGAAAAAAATGGCACACAAAAAGAACACATGCAAATTGCAAAAAGTTGCAAAAAGATTTTTTGTAAAGAATTTCCTTTAGTATCACACTCCTTGGGTGGACTTGAAAAAGATTGGAGTTGACAATAGATATTGCCGATGTATAATAAAGAAAAACATTGGAGAAAAATTATGCGATTCGGACTATGCTGTATATCTATCGACCTCAAAGAAGCAGGCTATAGCTTTCAAACTATGACCTACAAGCGTTTCTCTTCACTTCCACGCGACGAAGCATTAGAAATTCTAGGTTCTCGTATACTCAACAATATGCAGGTGACTCATGCTCATATCTCCTACTGTGCAGAAAACGATTATACTTATAGGATCAGTAGTGATTTATTTCCTCTTATTACTTATCTTGCTGCCGATGTTATTCTATCTGACCTGCCTCAATATACTGACATCTTGGAAGAAATAGAGTCAATCAAGCAGACCATACAAGATACAGGTATTCGTATTTCCTGTCATCCTAGCGAGTTTAATGTCCTTGCGTCTACTAATACCGATGCTGTTGACAGAACCGTTAGAGAACTAAATTTTTACTCAGACTTCCTTGACATGCTAGGTTGTCCTGCTGATTATAATTGTCCGATGAATTTACACATCAATAATCGACAGGGAAGTAACGATGAGGTTGTGGATAGATTTATACAGAATTTTAATAGACTTGACGATAATTGTCGTAATCGTATTGTTATTGAAAACGATGATAAACTTAATTGTTGGTCTGTAAAACAACTTATTACAGACTTTTATCCTAAGACAAAAATACCCATTACATTCGATTACCTGCATCACAAATGTCATCCTGACGGATGGACAGAACATCAAGCTATTAGATTCTGTTGTCTAACATGGGGTCGTGTTAAACCTTTATTTCACTACAGCGAATCTGCACCGGGGAATAATCCTCGCAAACATGCAGACTATGCAGAAAGTGATTTTTATACTTACGACGATTTAGACTATGACGTAGACATGGAATTAAAAATGAAAGATAGAGCAATCGCTAAATTTCTGGAAGGTGTATCTATATGAGTGGATGGTTAATTGTACTTACTGGCTTAATTTACTTGTATGTAAGTATTGAGCAATTATGGAAAGGTAATCCCGGTATGGGTATTGCCTATTTTGGATATGCTTTTTCTAATATTGGTTTATATTTACTAGCTTCTAAATAGGGTGTTATTATGACTAATAAAAAAGAACCAACAAGATATTCTATGTCCACAGGATTACCACATACTGAAAATGATGAGGAAGTTAAAAAGTATCCTCTTGAAAGTGCAGAAAAATCTTTCTTAAAATTTATTGAGGATCAAAAAGAAAGCAGAAAACTTTACCAAGAAAGATTAGACAAAATACACAAGGCATTAGACAAAGAAGGATAATCACTTAATAGATTGTTATGGACACTTTAATTACAGGAAGCACAGGACTTATCGGCTCTGCGTTACGGAAGTTCTATCCAAATGCAATTTGCGTATCTTCATCAGACGCAGATTTAACCAATACAGAACAAACTTTAGACTTAATATCTACACATAAACCAAAATCTGTTATTCATTTAGCATCAAAAGTTGGTGGTTTGTTTAAAAACTTGAATAATAACGTAGATATGTTTAGTGATAATATATTTATAAATACTAATATAGTTAATGCTTGCTACAAAAACAATGTTAAAAAATTTATAGGTTGTTTATCTACTTGTGTTTTTCCGGCAAATACTAAATATCCTATACATGAAAATATGTTGTATGATGGGGAGCCTCATAAATCTAATTTTGGATATTCCTATGCAAAAAGAATGCTTGATGTACATTGTAGAGCCATCAATAAGCAATATGATTATAACTATAAATGTATTATTCCAACAAATGTTTATGGCCCATACGATAACTTTAACTTAGAAGATGCCCATGTAATCCCTGCTTTAATTCATAAAGCATATATAGCAAAAAGAGATGGTACTGATTTTACTGTTGCAGGAAGTGGGTTTCCATTAAGGCAATTTATGTATTCAGCGGACTTGGCACATTTGATTTTTAAATTAGATAATCATCAATACGATTGGGTATCTCCAATGACTCTTGCAGAAGAAACAGAACATAGTATATTTGATGTGACAAAAATTATTGCTGAATATTTTGATGTATTTGATAGAACTGGATTCAATAGTAATTTGCCTGATGGTCAATATAAAAAAACAGTAGATAATGAAAGACTCAAAAGATATATTGACGACTTTAAATTCACACCAATACATATTGGCTTGAGAGATACTATGGATTGGTTTGTTAAAAATTATGACAATGCCAGAAAATAATTTAAGAATTTACTTGACAAACGCCGATAACTATAGTATAATAGATAAAACAATTTGGTTCTTACACAGGAGATACGATGCCTAAAGGTAAAAAAACTTGCGAAAAGTGTGGTTGTCAATGTGGGCCAAGAGCATATATGTGTCCAGAGTGTCACCATCCATTTATGTTTGCACCAAAGAGCAAAGAAAAGAGAACTACTCGTTTAGTTAGAAAGTTTGATTGGCGGGAATTACAGAAAGGCGATAAAATTAAAGCTACTGGAGGCCCGTACTCTGTAGTAGACGGAGAATATATTCCTATGGGCTGTAGAGGAAAGTTTACTGTTATAGATACTGATAAGAATGGTATTATAGCTTATGGAGCAAAAGAAGGTGGTTTCTGTCATATTTGGATGGGTGAAGATGATGTTGAACCATTGACAAAGATTCACAGGACTAAACATCGTCTAGCCAAAATAAAACCTAAGACAGTAAAAAGATAAATCATTATAAGTCTTTTATGTTGTGGCTATAAAAGTCTTATATATTTCAGTATGCCACATTTGTGAGGTGTTTAATGACAAAGCAAGATCGTGTGATTAATTATTTGCGTAAGGGTAGAACTCTTAGTCAAGACAGTGCATACAGCATGTTTGAGGTAGGAAACCTTCGCGCTACAATCAGTGATGTAAAGCCAACCTTAAAGGCTCATGGACTCACTGTTGTTCGTAGCACTGGTCGTCATGGCGAAACTCGCTATGGTGCTGTTGCATCAAAGAAGAGTCGCCGTAGGACTGTTAGTTCTTAACTTGTTAATTACGGGACTAGGATGCGTTCTAGTCCCGTATTTTTTATAGTGAGATTTGTATATGATTTCAGATATTGATAATTTACTTCATCGAAGAACAGCAGATGGTAAATGGATGCAAGGTTGTGAACATACCACTGTTTTATTAAATCACAAAAAAAGAAATTCATTTATAAAACAGGCAACTATTAATTTAAAAAATACACATGAAACATTTGACACTATAGCATGTTGTGGAACAAGCGGACTATTAGTTGTTCCACAAATAGCAGAGGCTCTAGTTAAAAATATATTAATTATTAGAAAAAAATACGAAAGTAAATATTCCCCATTTTTATACGAAGGGGTTATTCCAGAGAAGTACATTATCGTAGATGATTTAATTTGTAGTGGTAGTACGGTTAAGCATATATTAAAAACAGTAAGAGATGAATCGCCTAACTCAATTTGCGTGGGAGTTTATGTCTTTTTGAAAGATAAATGTTGTTATAGAAACGACAATACACTATGTAAAAGAGACTTAGGAATACAATACCTATGAAAGTAAATACTGATCCTAAATTAGATTTTGATGATGTTTTATTAGTTCCTCACAGAAGTAAAACTGCCTCCAGATCGTCTGTTAATTTACAAAGAAATTATATTTTTTATCATTCATCAAAAGAATGGAAAGGTGTACCTGTTTTTGCAGCAAATATGGATACTACTGGTACAGTCAGTATGTCTAATGCTTTGCAAAAACATAACATGCCTACTTGTCTACATAAACACTATCAAGATCATCAATATGTAGATGTTATTACAAATGATATATACCAATGGTTAAGTATAGGTATAAAAGATAAAGATTATGAAAGAATACAACGATACCAAGATAAAACTAATAGAGTTCCTAATATTTGTATTGATGTGGCTAATGGCTATACGGATGATTTTGTCAATTTCTGCTCAAGAATGAGAAAAGACTTTGGTGATTCTCCAATTATTATGGCAGGTAATGTATGTACTCCAGAAATGGTACAAGAAATCATTCTGCATGGAGGTGTTGATATTGTTAAGGTAGGTATTGGGCCGGGAAGTGCGTGTACTACTAGACTTAAAACAGGTATAGGTTATCCTCAATTATCTACTATTATAGAATGTTCACATGCTGCACATGGATTGAAAAATGGAAAAGGTAAATTAGGACTAATTTGTGCCGATGGTGGTTGTAGAAATCCTGCCGATGTATGTAAAGCATTTGCTGCTGGTGCTGATTTTGTAATGCTTGGAGGTATGCTTGCAGGAACAGAACAATGCGAAGGTACTTGGGAAATGAAATACGGTAAGAAACTATCTTTACAATTTTATGGCATGTCATCTTATGAGGCACAACAAAAATACGGCGGGGTAAAAGACTATAGAGCAAGTGAAGGCAGAATTAAAAACATACCATACAAGGGAGATGTTAATAAAGTTATCGAAGATATTTTAGGTGGACTTAGAAGTTGTTGTGCATATATAGGTGCTACTTGCTTGAAAGATATGAGTAAGTGTGCAGAATTTAATATAGTAAATAGAACACATTTTGATCAGAGTGTATAGAATGGATAAAATACATCCTGCTACATGGATATTATGGGGCTTATTAATGTTAAGCATAGCTACTAATTTTGTTCAACATTCTCAAATCAAAAGACTTGACAAACAACTAGCACCTGTTATAATTAGACAGAACATTGAAGTTTTTACACAACCTTTGGGAGAAAGAATAATATAAAACAATACATATAGTGGAGTTAGCTTCTCTGCTATAGGATGGTGGCTGAAAATGTGGTAGCCAGTATGAGATCACAACAGCACACGAGGCTCAGGAGGACGGGCAAGTGCCATACAGTCTTGAGATAGTGGTTAAAAGTAGGGACATTGACATATCATACCCTGAAACTTTGGAGGTAATAAAATAACTCCTCCCCATCCAAAATATTTTAAACTCATCGCAGAATATCCTCTTATTCATAATAAGTCTGCGGTGGGTTTTTTATTGGGGGCGTACTGGTTTCGACAGGTGAATAGAAGTATAGGTTGCATCGACTGGTTGATCTAAAGGCCAGTTTAAAAATAGATCACATTTTAATTGCCGATACTTCTGTATTAGCACTCGCCGCTTAGGTGAGAGGGGTTGCATAAACCTTTTTACCCAATTATGCTGACTCCGATAATCGGATAGGGTTGTCCTACCTGAACTAAGAAGGTCGATAAGTGTAATCACTTTGACGTTGGAAAGACAAACAGTTTTGTCTGTAGTATTAATAACAACAGACTAACGATGTAGAAGTTTATATGGAATTTATGCTGGACAGGGGTTCAATTCCCCTCGCCTCCACTTAGGATTGAATTATGAAAGAACAAATACTAAAACTAAGATCAGAAGGTTTAACCTACAACCAGATTCAGGATCGACTTGGTTGTTCTAAATCTACAATTTCTTTTCATTGTTCAAAGGGTGGGAAGGCGAGAGTAGCAGCAAGAATCCAAAAAAACAGAAAGAAAGACCCATTAAGAAAAAAGGTTCATGCGTTCACTGAAAGAAAGGTTTATGAAAAAATATACCACTTTAATGGAAACGCAATGAAAGACCCTAAGTTTACAAAAGAAGACCTACTAAATAAAATAGGAAATAACCCTACTTGTGCAATAACCGGAGTTCCTATAGACTTGTCAAAACCAGAAACATATTCTTTGGATCATATGATACCACGATCTAGGGGTGGAGAAAATTCACTAGATAATTGCCAGATAGTAACAAGACAAATAAATATGGCAAAAAGTGACTTAACAACTGAAGAATTTGTGTTATTATGTAAGCGAGTTGTAGAACAGAACATCGCCTCCACTTATGAAAATTAAAGTACTACTATTGTCTCTATATTTGCTTCTAAGCGGAGTACACATACTTCGGCATAATCAGGTACTTAGGTTTTTAATAGATGGTAGACCAAAGCAGATAACATACTTTCATAGTACGTTTATGTTTACGCATATTGAAATAGAAGTTATTGAACCGGAGATAAGAAAAGATTGTGCCGCTTTTAGATGTATGAATCTATATATATTTTGTGAAAACTTTGACATACATCACACTTTTCATTGGAGATATATAAAATTTCTTAAAACATAAGGTGTATATTATAGTGTTGAGCATCACTATAACTTGGAGATACATCTAATGTTCAAAAAAAGTAAAATACATTTGCAAGACAATAGTATGACATATTGGGAACACTTTAGATTTGCTTCGGGTTATGGTGTTTTGTGTTTGTGTTACGGAATATTTCTTATCTTACATTCTTTAATTCCTGCTTACTTTTCTACCGCTGGTTCTGATTTGGTAAATAAATTAAATAAAATTTTTACAGATCAAAATGAATATCTTGCATTAAAAAATAGAGTAGAAGCATTTAAAAAAATAGTATACCAATACCGTTCTAAAGAATGGAATAAATAAAGTTTACTTGACAGACATGACGATATAAGATATACTGTAAGGAACAGGAATCACAGGACACAGGATACTATTATGAACAGCACAGAATATGTTATGTCTATGATCGACGAACTGCGTAACAACAGCGGTACGATTGCCAAACAAGAAATTATAGCCAAGTATTGCAAAGCAGGTAAAGATGAAGATAATGGAGATCAACTTCATGCTAGAAATGTATTGAATCTAGCACACAATGATTATCTTATGTATGGCTTAACAAGTAGCCAAGTTAAAAAGCGATCAGATTTATTCTTTGGAGATTGTGAACCGGGGTATGGTTTATGTCAACTCTTTAATGATTTAACTCTTCGTAGATATACAGGGCATGATGCTATCAGAATAGTTAATGCTTATATCAATAAGAATCCAGAGCAAGAAGAACTTGTCTATTGTATTTTAGATAAAGACCTCAAAACTAAGGTTGGTATAAAACTTATAAATAAAGTTATTCCTGATTTTATACCAGAGTTCAGTGTTGCTCTTGCAGAAAAATATGAACCTAAATTAGTGGAGTGGAAAGATGAGTGGTTTGTTTCAAGGAAACTGGATGGTGTTAGATGTCTTGCTATTGTTGATAATTTTGGTAATACTACCTTCTATTCCCGCACAGGAAAAGAGTTCCTTACTCTTGGTGTGGTCGCTGATGGGATTAGTGATTTGGGGCTTACTGATGTAGTTTTTGATGGAGAACTGTGTTTGATTGACGAACACGGTAATGAAGATTTTCAGAGTATTATGAAACAACTACGCAAGAAAGATCATACTATTAAGAATCCTTCTTATAAAATTTTTGATATGATGACTCAAGATGAGTTTAAGGCAAAGAAAAGTAATGATAATCTTTATCAAAGATATAAAGAACTATTGTTTACTATGGAAGATAATAGGTGTCCCTGCCTATCTGTATTAGAAATGGAGATAGTAAATGATGATGACCATTTCCAACAGTGGGTGTCTAAAGCAGATAACAATGGTTGGGAAGGTGTTATGTTGCGTAAGAATGTAACCTACAAAGGTAAACGTAGTAAAGATTTACTTAAAGTAAAAACTTTCCATGATTCCGAGTATGAGGTAATAGACACTGAAATGGGTATGTTTCCTCTCACATTAGACGGTAAAGAATGTGAAGAAGAAATGCTATCCTGTGTTTATATTAAACACAAAGATAACCTTGTCAAAGTTGGTAGTGGGTTTACTATAGAACAAAGACAAGACTTTTACAAAAACCCTGATGCTATCTTAGGTAAAATTATAACAGTGCAGTATTTTGAAGAGACTAAGAATCAGGAAGGTGGTATTAGTCTCAGGTTTCCAACATTTAAAATACTACATGGAGATATGAGAACTGTATAAAACATTATGAATGAGCCAATATCTATAGATGCTTTTTATGAAAACAACAGTGTTCCAAAAGAGTTTGATGATGAATTTTACGCTCACACGTATGATGTAAAAGATTATTATCAACCATATTGTAAAGACAATGGATTTACTGAAAGACAAAGACTATATCACCATTGGATTACTTTTGGTGAGAATGAACTCAAAAAACCATACGAAAACCATGAAGATGTAAAAGAATACGATCCAAAGATTTTGTTTGAGGATATATCTCTTGTAGTTGCTTGTAAAGACAGAGAGAATATGTTGAGTGTAAGTTTAAGGTCTTGGATTTTACACCCACAGATTAAAGAGATTATAATTGTAGATTGGTCATCCGAAAAAAGTTTAAAACATCTTGAAAATGTTGATGCCAGAATTAAAGTTATCAGGATAGAAGGTGAAAAGTTTTATAATGCCAGCAAGCCTATTAATATCGCTATAAAAGCTGCCAAACATGAAAAAATATTAAAGATGGATGTGGATTACATACTTAACCCCTATGTTCCATTACAAAGTTTAATTGATATATCACCGGGACAGTTTGTTGCGGGTAATTGGAATCAGTGTTATCTTGATAATGAACTGGGTTTTATTAAAAATCTCAATGGAATTATATGTTGCCATAAAAAGTTTTTTATAGATGTTGGATTATATAATGAAGACATTGACAATTATGGTAGAGAAGATTGTGAAATGTTTGAAAAGCTAGAAAACCTTGGTCTTACTAGAAAAAATATTTATTTTGAACCTAATTGTGTTCCAGTATATCATAATCCCCATAGTCATCGTGTTAGGGGGTACAACAGAAAAGATAATCATACACACAAAACTTTGAACTATATGAATAAAAAATATGGTCAATCAACTTTTGAATTAGTTATTAATCTTTACAAAGACCCACTACCAGAAAGAACAAAAGAGATTCTTGACTGCCTAAAACTAAACCTACAAAACAAATACATAGCTAAGGTTCATATCTTTTTAGAAAACTATGAAGACTTTCCAGAATTTTATGAATTAAAAAAAGATTATGAAGAAAAAATAATTGTAAACAATACCATTTGCAGAATGTCCTTTAAAAAAATATTTGCTTATACAAATAAAAACATTGTTAATACACAGTGTATTGTAGCAAACAATGATATTCTTTTTAATGATGACTTATCAAAGATAAGAGGACTTAGACCTAGAGATATGATTGCTCTTACAAGACATGAAGATGATGGAAAGCTACTGCAAGATAGACATAGAGATGCTTTTTGTTCTCAAGATGCTTGGATATTTAGATCACCTATGGTTGATGATTTTGAATTATTACCAGATGATATTATCATAGGTACTTTTTATTGTGATGTGATTTTAGATTATTGTATTTATAAATCTAAGCAATATCAGGCTTGGAATCCTTGTAATGATATAATTATAAAACATTGCCATAAAACTACTGAACGATGTTCTGATATTACAAGTAAAGAAGAGGCTATTGTTATTCATACTTACTATGTTGAAAAGTTTGGCTCACACGATTGGTATCGTCATTTATCAGCTACTACTATAGAAGACTATTGGAATGGTGTAAACTTTAATAAATTCATTAGTGACCATCAATTCGACTTAAACAATTATTAATAATGATTATTAATACTGAACATAAAATCCTATATATTTCTAACGCCAAATGCGCTAGTAGTACAATTAGAAAACATTTCTATAAAATAAAAGATAAAGAACTCATCGATAGTATACAAAAACAAAACAGAAACAATCCACACGTAACATACAAGGATGTGTCAAAATATGTTTTGACTGAACATAATATTGATATTAGTACTTTTTTTCTTTTTTCAACTATTAGAAACCCTTGGGAGAGAATAGTAAGTTTGTATCATTACGCCAAACCAGACAAGAACGGAATGGCTTTTTGGGATTATAAATATGGGGGAAAGCGTGAAGAAGGAACTTCTTGCACTTTTACAGAATGGCTTTTTAAATTTGATAAAGCCAACCGCAACAACCTATTTAAATATGCTTGTAGAAATATTGAAGAGATGTTTGGAGAAGATTATAGTAAATTTAAATTATATAAAACTGAAGAACTAGATGTAAATAAAATTATGGACGATATAAATGATTCTATTCTTGAAACTAAAGTAGGTAGGGCAGAATTTAAAATTATAGACCCTGATGGTTGGAAGGAAAAAGAAAAGGTAGAAAGCAAAAATTATAGAGAATACTATAACAAGGAAACCAGAGATATGATAGCTGATTACTACAAGTTAGATATAGAGGTAGGAAAGTATAAATTTTGATAATATGTCACTCCCATAAATTTATATATGTTAAAGGGTACAAAACAGCATCTACATCTGTAGAAATATTTTTTGAAAGATTTTGCAAAGATTCAGATATTGTAGGATACAGAGGCCCAAACCCGATACCGGATAATTGTGATTGGTGGAACCACATGAGTCCATTGGAAATTAAAACAAAGCTAAATAATGATGAAGTTTGGAATCAATATTTTAAATTTGGTTGTGTAAGAAATCCTTGGGACAGAAAACTGTCTAGTTATTTTTTTTGTAAAACTCAAAAACAATTAGACACACCAAGCACGTTTGAACAATACTGTATGTATTCAAATGAAAAACATTTTAGCTTTAGAACTTTGCATGATTTTTATAATTTAGAAATGGATTATTACATACGATTTGAGAAACTACATGAAGACGTAAAAAATGTGTGCAATATTCTTGATCTGCCTTGTGACCTTTCGCAATTACCACATAAAAAGAAAACAAATCATAGACATTACACAGAGTACTACACAGATGAAATGCGTGACAAGATAGCTGAAGATTATAGAGAAGACATAGACTTTTTTAATTATACGTTTGGTGACTGATGTTAGTTTCACATAATCATAAATTTTTTACAATAGATATACCTAAAACTGGTACTAGAACTTTTAGAGCATGTCTAGCAACAAAGGCACAGCACAGGGATGGTTTCCGTGAATGTGAAGAATTAAGTTTTGCAGGAAAATATAATTCCTGTAAGTATAAACAACACTCAAACCTGACTGCTGCTATATACGACTTGAAAATTGATGGTTATGATCCAGATACATATTTTAGTTTTTCTTTTGTTAGAAACCCTTGGGCTAGATTAGTTTCGCTTATGCTCTATCACAACAGGCATTTCAAAAAAAACCAATCCTTGGAATTTTATATTGACAATCAACCACCTCAATTTTACTGGTTGTACTCGAAAGATTACAAGAAGACTGTAGATTACATAGCTAAATTTGAAAATTATAAAGAAGAATTATTAAAATTTTTTGATAGGTTTAATATAAATTTAGATTCAAATAAAATCCCACATCTAAATGAAAATAAAAAGTATGACTACAAAGATTATTATACTAAAGAGTTGATAGATAAGGTTTACGAAAAAGATTATAAAGCCATAGAATTAATGGGATATACTTATGATGGATGAAGGATACCTAGTTATAGAAAACTTCTTATCTAAAGAAGAACATCAAGAATTATTACATACTTGTGATGGCTTATATAATCAAGCACAGAAGAACAAGAATAATAAACATTACGAATGGGATGAGCGTGGACAATTAAACAAAATAAATTATGCCTGTACAAACAATGAAGCCTTTAGAAACTTGGCTAACAATGCTACTCTAGTTGCTCACGCAAAGAATATAATACAAACAAGTGATACTCTTGATTGTTACATAAGTAAATTTTTCCCAATGCAACCTAAAACTGGTACATCAACATTTATGCACCAAGACAATTATTATTTTAACGGTGACAATAAAAAAATATTAAGTTGTGCTGTATATCTAACAGACACCAATAAAGAGAACGGTTGTTTGAGATTAGTAAAGAACTCTCATACACAGGGTATATTCCCACATGAAATTACAAGTAAGATAAATAAGTATGTAAAATGGATTGACAATTCTCATCTTAGAAAATATGATATATTAGACTTAGAACTAAAAGCACCTTATGCAGTACTGTTTGACATAAATTTAGTACATGGGTGCTATGAAAATACTTCCGACGATTTTAGATATAGTTTGGCGTGGGAGTACATTGAATCCTATAATAATGATGTTAGAGAATGTGATAGAGTGAGGTTACACTAATGACAGATGATCCTACTTCTATAAAAAGTATGAGATTTTTTCCAGATTGGGATAAAAATAACGGAAATCAAATATCTGGATTGATACAAATGATGTGTGATATCAATACGCTGAAAGATAGTGATAAAATAGAATGTGTTGAAATTGGTTCTCATAGGGGTGAGTCAGCTTTAATTATATCTGCTTTTCCGTTTGTTAATATATTACACTGTGTTGACCCTTTTGAGAACGAGGATATACAACAAAGATTAAGATATAGTAGAGCAAAAATATGGTTTGAGGCATCTGAACAATATGCTAAGATAATACAAGACAATAGCATAGATATGGTTTATATAGATGCGGACCATGATTATGATACAGTAAAAAGAGATTTGGAAACTTGGCCTAAAAAAATTAAATCAGGAGGATTTATTTGCGGACATGATTACAACAGTAATGCTTGGCCCGGAGTGGTGCAAGCAGTGGATGAATTTGCAGATTTAAGAAATTTACTAATCAAAACTTACAGAGATAGCAGTTACATGATGCAACAACCGTAGAAAATATTTTAAAGATTGCACCTTGACAAGACGATACCAATAGTATAGAATTGAATGTATCACAGGACTTGAAACTTTTGGAGACTATCATGGTTATTGCAACAGAAACTAAAACAGAAAAGAATACGACATATTGCAGAAGTAAGGCTGATGAATTTTTTAAAGAATTTCCTAGAGATAAGATTAAAGCATATAAGGAGTACTGGGAGAGTGTACGACCACAGAATCACGGCGATATTTTTAGGCGTTATTTGTTTGCTTATTGTTCTGTTCATACAAGTTGGCAGGGGAATTGCCGTGGCTACAATGCCATTAAGAACTACGAAGAATGGATTGACGACCAAGAAACGCTCTTAGACAAACTGAAACATTCTGGTGTTGGTCTTTATAACAACAGGACAAAGTATATTTGGAATTTCAGTGAACAGTTTTGGAAAAATCCTAAAGATTTCTATCTTACTACTAAAAAATACCATGTCAAAAAACGTGATGCTATTGTAGATAAGATTATTGGATTGGGTATGGCTAAGGTTAGTTTTGCTTTAGAAATGATTCATCCTAATGAAGCAAGAGTTTTATGTGGAGATGTTCATCAGCTTCGCCTTTACAACATGGAACATCTAAGCTATAATAAGAGCAAAGTAGGTACAGAAAAATACAAAAAAATGGAACAGCATTGGAGTGTAAATTGTGGTAAGAATAAAATACCATCATATATTGCCAGATGTGTATATTGGGATGACTTGCAAGACAAGCAAGACTCTCGTTACTGGTCTTATGTACTAGAAAGTTAAAAAGATGGATCATACTTTACTAGATGTTTTAAGTGTATGGTGGATCGTAGTTGTTGTAGATTTAAGTGTAGTTTGTTTTTTTGTTAATCTAGCAAAAGACAGAAAATAAACAATAATCTATGGGGGTGTATATATGTTTAGCTTATATGAATATTATTTACTAATAGGAATACCTCCAAATGAAATTATTCAAATTATTAATTCTACTACTGTTAAGTTGTAGTACAGCATACGCCAAAGACCTTCTTGTTATAGGCGCAGATTGGTGTCCATACTGTGTTAAGCAAAAACAGTATATGAAAGATAATCCAGATATTATTAAGAATTTTGATTTAGAATACATTGATATTGACGAGCATCCTGAATTAGTAAATAAGTTACATATAAAAGTTTATCCTACTTCATTTATCTTTGACAACGATAAAAAGATTGGTGAATTGCGTGGTTTTACCCCTTATAACTTTACGGAGTGGTTAAAAAAATATGAGTAACTTATTGAAAAATAAAAAAGACGGTATGATTTTTGGTGTTTGTGCTGGTCTATCTGATTACACAGGCATTGATGTTACTATTATTAGACTACTAACTGTTTTTGGTGCTATTGCCTCTGGTAGTATTATCTTTTGGGTATACTTACTATTAGGTATATTGTTGCCAAAAAAAGAAGATTAAAGTAGCTAACTCGTTACTACAAAAGGACTTACGTTATTTAGAAAGTACTATTTAACGTAAGTCTTTATCTGACAAGGACTTACGAGTTTTTTAAAAAAAGTAAAGATAGTGGTTGACAAAGACGATACTATAGGATAGAATACAAGCAGTATTACTTACTCTAATTGGAAAGGAAATAAAATGAGTAAAAAAACTTGTGGCAGATGTAACGATCAGATGTTTTTAATGGCAGTCCATGCCTGCAAAACATTCCCAGAACTTGCTAGAATGGTTGGTCAAACTGTAAGTTCTACAAAGACCCGTTATAAAAAGATGAAGGACACTCTGCGCTCTAAGGGTGTTGAAATACCTACTCTTCAAAACCAAAGTGATTCTACTAATATTGATGAATTAGTAGCACTCTCAAAAAAATTACAAGAGATTTCATAGAGGTTTTGGGAGTGTAGTCCAAAGGCAGAGACAAAGGACTTAAAATCCTTCCAGTGCGGGTTCGACTCCCGCCACTCCTATTATTTGTAATATTAATTTAATCAAAGGAATAAATTATGAGTGATTGGCAAGATATAACAGACATGATAAGATCAGGAGATTGGGTTGCTGAAGATGATGATGAATTTTTAATACAACAAAATCATCTATATGGTACTCCACTAGATAAAGAAGAATACGAACACGAAAAAAATTTCGCTACCATAGAATTATCTAGAGAACAATGGAAATTTGTAGCTGGTGTTATTGATACCTATATGGAAATAGTACATTGTGTTGCTATGTTCCGAGGCCATATAAAGTGTAAAAGAAAAACTAAAGAAAGTTTTCTTGAACTATACAAAGAAAGATTAGACCAAATAGGCTTCTTTGCAAAAGATAAAGATGCAAGAAAATATAACGATAAAATGATGGAAGAGATTTTTGATAAGTTGTGGGATGCAGCTTATGATAATATGTTTTAATGTTTTACCTTAACTAGAAAGATAGATGATGAATAGTAAGAGTTACTTTATTGTAGCGGCGTTTGCCAGTTTTGTACTAAGTGTTTCTCTTTGGTTTTTAGGAGATCAATCAACTGCCAAGGAACAGGCTATTTTTGTTGGTCTATGGGTTCCTAGCATCCTTTCGCTAGGGGGATATTTTAATAATGGATAATTTCGCACTATTCGTGTGCGGTATTGTGGTTACGCTCATCGCAGGGATGGGCGTAATCACTTCTCAAGTTTTTCTAGGATATTACGACTATCTACAAAAAGAAAGACTGAGACAATTACACAAAGCACAAAAACAATTACAGGAGCAAGAAAATGCAGCGGTCAAACAGACTGTGTAATGCTTTTACATTAAATACTAATAAACAATCTGTTATTAATGCTTTTGAAATTATCACTTGTAGAGAAATGAATGACTACGATGGTGGTACTATTATACAAGAATTAAAAACAGCAGAAGATTTTTTAGATACTGATGAGTTTGGTTTAGATGATCCATTTTACAGAGTATTTGCTGTATATAAAAAAGATTATTTTAGATCCAGAAAAGCCATAGCTGATTTTTATGATATACATGAAGCAACACAATTTATTAGAGAATTAACGGGCAATCCTGTACATATTTATTCTTATTAACTTAACACAATACTAACAGTCTATGACCTTGTATTTTTTGCCGGTATGGGTATAATAGGTAATCAAGGCTAATTGTAGTCTCTCGCCAAACTTCCCCATATAAGAGGAATTTATAATGAAAAATCGCAAAGGTTTTACTCTCATCGAATTACTGGTAGTTATTGCAATTATCGGCGTTTTAGTAGGTTTATTACTACCTGCTGTACAATCTGCTAGAGAAGCAGCAAGACGAGCATCTTGTTCTAATAATTTAAAACAACAAGGTTTGGCTATGCACATGAGTTTAGATCAAAAAAGATATTTTCCTGCTGCCGCATGGACTGTTGAAGCTAAAGACCTATCTGAAACTCCTAGTTCTCTCGGCAATCCTTCACGAACAGAACATAGCTGGAGAGCATTTGTTTTGGCAAATTTAGAACAGGGTAACGTAGCAAACATTTATGACTTCAATAAACATTGGTGGCAAAATACTGCCGCTATTGTTACAGAAGCATCTGTATTTAAATGTCCAACTGCCCTTCCTCCTGTGGGTGGGTATGTCAGTATTGATGGGCCTAGTAGAGATAGCGACAGTGCTGCACCAAGTTTAGACCCTAATCTTCTTGGTTATACAGACTATGAGGTGTTCACTGGGGTAAAAGATAAAATCTTTCCTGCTGGTAGCGATCCTTATGCAAGTAAAACTAATGATGATGGTTGTTTAATTAAAGATAAAGTAACTAAAGAGCAAGAAATTGTTGATGGTTTTTCTAACACTCTTATGATTGTAGAGTGTGCAAGCAGACCTGATACTTATAAAGCTAGTAATGGTAAAAGTGCTACAGGGAATACTAACCAGTGTATTAGTTGGGCAGATTCATTGGGGCCATTTAAATTACATGGTGTTGATTCTAATGGTGATAAATGTAAGAATTGTGCTGGCAATGTGCCATTTAATGTTATTAATGACGGTGAAGCATATAGTATGCACCCCGGCGTAATGAACTGCGTATATTCAGACGGTTCTACTAGAACTATTAATGATAACGTAGATTTAAGAGCATTTGCTGCTGCAATTACTCGTAATGGTAGAGAAACACAGACTATTGACTAAAGATAAAAGTTTTTGGATTATTTTTGGGTTGCTATTTTTATATCTAGTGATGCTTCTCTCCGTTCCAAGGGGAGAAGTATCCGATATGGAAAAGGTGAGACAGTGGAAACCTAGAGATTTTTATTTAGTATACAAAATGTGGACTGATGAAGAATACAGGAATGTAAATGACCAACCATCAACTAAAGATTAGAGCGATACATAAATCTGGTAGTAGTTTACAGAGTACAATATACGATTATATTAACCATTTATGTAATCATAATGTTATAGATTTTGACAGAGTGTTTTCCGAAGCAAACCACCAAGAATGGTTTCAGTCTACTAAAGATTCTGATATTATCGTATTGAGACATCCTATAAATAGAATAATTTCTAGATATTATTCTGTTGGATGGACACACTGTACTGATAATTTTAACGATGAATCATGGAAACGTAGAAAAGAAATTAGAGAATCAAGTTTGTCAGAATATGTTATTAGTGGCAAATTACTACAGAGACAAAGAAATGTGTATGAAAAAATATTAAGCATAAGTAATGTTTGTTTTCTGAAATACGAAGACATAATGGATAAACCTAAAAGATATATGTCTTTAATTCTTAATAAAATTGATAGGATAGATTTATTAGATAAAGTGTATAATAATTTTAAGAATGAATTTGTTTTTCATGGTAAAGATCGAAGTGACGATATTGTTAATAACGGCTTAATCAGTCATGTAAGAAACCTAGATCATAAAGAATATTTAAATAAATTTAATGAGTGCGAGATATTTTTTATAAATAGGATAATGGGTGATTTACTAGAGAGATACGATAATTTGTCAAGCATATAGGAATGTAAATGGTAAATAATGAATTATTGGATAGATATTGATTGGTGCAGTATTTGGTGTATAAAATTAATACACTGATATTTTTATCTGGAGGTATTAATGTGGCAGATAACGAATTAGAAAAAGTCCTAATAGAAATAGATAAACATCATAAGTCTTTAGAAACTAAATATAATGTATTAGTTAAAAGGACAAATAGCATGATTAAAAGTTTATCAATTATAGATGACAAACTAGATTTTTTACTTGATAAAATGTCTATGTTTGAGTTTATAGAAGAAGCTGGTGAAGAAGATGAAGAGGAATTTGATCCTTATCATGTCGAGCCAGAAGATTACGAAGATGATTCAGAAAATCCCGAATCAGATTAATGCTTGACACAGCAAACAGACGATGATATAATTAGAATATCACAGGACAGGAAACTTTTTTTTGGAGACTACAAATGAAACTTGCAGATCGTACAGTTGAAATTCATTCTAATGGTGTTGACAGCAATAACCAGTTTAGTATTGCTCAAACAAGTAAAATGTTTAAGATTTTATCAGACTCCTTGTATTCTGATAAAGTGATGGCAGTTATTCGTGAACTGTCCACTAATGCTAACGATGCTCATATTGCGGCAGGGAATCGGAATCCCTTTAAGGTTGTTCTACCTACGCAAGCTAATCCCAATTTTACGGTGAGAGATTATGGTACGGGACTTTCTCAGGAAGACATGGAAGAACTTTATACGACTTACGGGGCTAGTAATAAGAATGACAGTAACGATTTTACTGGTTGTCTTGGTCTTGGTTCTAAGAGTCCATTTGCTTACACTAAGAGTTTTAGTACAACTAGTTACTACAATGGGCAAGCATACAACTACATAGCGGCTATGGACGAGAATGGTGTGCCTAGTCTAAGTCTATTCGGAATCAGTCATACCGATGAGCCTAATGGTCTTGAGATTAGTTTTGCAGTAAAGCAAAGCGACTTCCAAGAGTTTACTAATAAGTCTAAAAGAATCTTTCATTACTTTAAGACTAAACCGATGATGGAAGGTGGTACTTGCAGACTTCTTCATAATCATGCTTATTCTCATACTAATACAATTATAGAAGGAACAAACTGGCGTGTTGGTAGAATCTCTGATAATGATGACAAATATCCTAGCACATATAATAGTCCCGGTGCTGGTATTGTGGCTATCATGGGTAATATTGCGTACCCAGTAGATTCCGATAAAATTATCGGCAAAGAAGAACAAGAGCAAAAGAGTGATGCTATCCAAAGATGGAACAGAGCATTTAAGAAAGCAGACGTAGATAACTGGACTAATCTAGTCAAAGAGATTCTAAATTCTGGTATGTATCTTGAAATTACCTGCGATATTGGTGAACTAGAGATGGATGTTAGTAGAGAAGGTCTACAGTATACTAAGGGTGTTATTAAAACTCTTAGAGAAAAGACTCAAGATATTTATCTACAACTCAAGAGCAATATGTCAACCAAGGTTGAAGAGTGTACTAATCTTGTAGATGCTTACCAGACATATTATAAGCTGGCTGATATTGCTGGTGGATATACTGCTGGTGCAGAGTGGGTTGATCCAGAAGGCAAAAAGCATGATTTGTCTGCTGGTGAAGATTTAGATTATAAATTAGGTAAGCACAAACAGTTGTATGTTATTAATTATCGTACTGCTAGTCATCGTTCTAAGAGAATGCTATATCTAACAGATAAAATCCATCACGAAAGTCTACAGGGTAGATCGTCTAATTATTGGGATAATAAGCGTAAGAGTAATCCTCTAGCCTTCTTTGTCTGCGATACTAGAAGTCCTGAGACTGCCAAGAAGATTGCGATTAGATATTGTAATCAAAATGATTGTATGGCATATCTTATGGTAGACACTCAAAATCCAGCAGAAGATTCTGGTGAGGGTTTCGCTAAACTTATCAAAGATATTGGTGGCGAAGAAAACGTCAAGAATATCTCTGAGTATCGTAGTCTGCTACAATCTAGTACCAAGGGAAGAACTGGTACTGGTGCTGGTATGATCAGTAAGGACGAAATCTTTCTACTAAAAAGTTCTAAAGATTACCAGCCAGATGAGTGTTCTAGTCTTGGTGGTAATAATCTTAATGACTCTAACATGCTTAGTGAATTAAGTGATAGTCTGATAGGAGGATTAGAAGATGCTGAACAAGTAATCTATGTTCCTATTACTAGATATAAGTCTATTAGCCCTTATCCTGATTTACATAAGATTTATAATCTAGCAGGTAAAGATAACGTCTTAGGTGCTTTACTATTCAAGCGATATAATATCTATGCTATCAAGCAAAGTTCAGTATCTAAACTAGAAAAGCAAGGCATCAATCTAGTTTCCTTTAACAAATGGTTTAAGGGCAAGGCTGCAAAAATCTCTAAGAAATTAAGAGAAGAAGTAGGTAAGTATGATGCAGTCATAAACTATTGTGACAAAGAGTATTCTACTTCAGATTTTAAGAAGACAAGAAGTTGGAGTAGTCAGCCTGAGCGTTCAGATAGAGTTGTCATGGCTAATCTTTTAAATATCTATGGTCTTGACTACAAAGACTATATTAAAAACGAGACAGTCACTAAGGCTATTGATGAGTGGCTACTCATGTACTACTTTGCTCAGGTTGCAAATAGTGAATACTTTAATCTCAGAGTATTTAGTAGACAAAGACTTGAACAGCATGTAAATAATATAGCAAGTGAATACAACATCGTAGAAGATGCAAAGGATATTCACACTAAGATTCTTAAATTAGATAATATGCTTTTTGAATTTAAGAAACTATATGGTTATGAAGAATTGCCATCTGGTAAGAAATCACATAGTCAGGCGATCATCAAGACCCTGCCTAAAATGGATATTCTTAGAAAAATTCTTAAAGGTACTATTGACAAGTCACCGATACTAAAGTATATTGTTAGTAGTAACGACGAGTTGGATATTGAGAAGATCAAGGACAGTGATCCTACAAATATTCACAACAATGGTTACTATGGTCGAGACAAATGGTTTGACAATGTTGAACTCAGCGAACTGAGAACAGCAATAGGAAATTTGGTTTAAGGTTTTTATCACAGGAGTTTAATTATGAGTGTTCCTTTTATGTGGGTTGATGGTAACTTGACGGTGATCTTAAAAAATAAGTCTCACCAAGTAATTCCAGATCATACTAATTACAAGTTGATTCTGGAGGCACTACCAACAGCAACAGAAGATGAGTTGCTAGAATTGGTAGACATTGAAAAAGCGGTTGCTACTTTTAGCCAAGGACAGGTATCAATCGTAAATGGCAAGGTAATGTTTGAGGGTGAAGAAGTTCATGGCAGCATCAGTAAGCGTATCCTAGAATTTATGAGCAAAGGTTTGCCTTTCGAGCCTCTTGTAAAGTTCTTGGAAAATCTTATGCAAAATCCAAGTATGCAGAGTCAGCAAGAACTGTATGACTTCTTGGAGCATGAAAATCTACCTATCACTGAAGACGGATGCTTCCTTGCATATAAAGCAGTCAATAGTAATTTTAAGGATAAGTGGAGAGGTACATTTGACAATAGTGTTGGCAAGGTCTGCGAAATGCGTAGAGCAAAGGTAGACGATAACCGTAAGGTTGGATGTTCACAAGGTCTTCATGCAGGTGCGTTGAACTATGTCGCTACTTATGGTAGTATTGATGCTGGTGATAATATCGTGATTGTTAAAATCAATCCTGAAGATGTTGTTAGTGTTCCTAGCGATTGTAATTGTGAGAAACTTCGTACTTGTAAATATGAAGTAGTCGGTCTGTATCAGGGTGAATTGCCAAAGCCTCTTTATAAGGCTGAATTTGAAGCAGACTCCTATGTTGATAATGAAGAATACTCTACAGTTTACGATGAGTATGATGAAGATTATTGGGATCAATTTGAAGAAGATGATGATGATGAGTTTTAGTTTCCTGTGATAGTAGGTGGGCAATTAGGGCTATGGCGGTTCGATCCCGCCACACCTCTTTTCTGTGTTGACATTTCTGAATTGTGGGGTATAATAGAGAATAGGTACTACACCTTTCTTAGACAGGAGCCTTCTTATGTATGATAAAGAAGAACCAGAACATAACGAATATGATGATGATTATTACAATTATTACCCAGAAACAAACCAAGAACCAATAGAGTTTCAATTTGATTGGGAAACTTGGGAATTATGGCTGGAAGACGCTATTAAAGATATAGTACAAGAACAAGACAATGTATGGACAGTGGGAGCAAATACAAACCCAGAACCTATAGAACTACCAGAAGGTATGGCAAGTCAACCTTTATGGAAAAAAGAGTACTTTACTGATAATAAACTTGCACAGAGATATATAAACTATTTACAAAGTCACTCTAAATACATATTAAAAGAACCACGTTACTACAGAGGTTTGTTTGATAACTTAAATTAAGGATATAAAAATGAGCAAAGATTCAGAATGGTTAGAAATAGATGACCTTGATAAGTTTACAAACTATCTTAGAACTATGGTTTATATTAACTTTAACGGCTCAGTACTTAAACACATAGACGAAGAAGATACTGAAGAGGAACCTGAATTTTTACTTGATTGCGATATTAGCGATTTAACAGATGAAGAAAAAGAAGAATTAAACAATTTATTAGCCCTTTCGGAATGTGTGACTATAGTTAAAGATACCGCTAAAAGATTAAGACACAAAAAGACTAAAGAAAAAGTATATTTAATAAGTATTGATGGTGTGGGTCATATTATTGAAAATATTCAAAGAAGATTTATTAGTAATATGATTTCAATTTTGGTTAAAAAAGGCTATCTAGATTCTGCTTTTGATGAAGATAGAAACGATTTTATTTTTTGGACAAAAAACTTTAAGGAAGATTAAGATGCAAAGTTTCAGACCTAGTTCTTTTGATGATGTAATTGGTCAGGAAGAAGTAATTAAAAGATTAAAAATATCTACCTTTGCTTCTAAACAACAAAACAAGCCATTATCCCATGTGTTGCTAGACGGGCCTCCCGGTTTAGGTAAAACTACAATAGCAGCAGCAATCGCTGAAGAACTAGGTAGTGAATTAATTACTGCCAATGCAGCAGCAATTCGTAGTGTTGGAAATGTCATGAAGTATTTATATAACGTGACAAGAGATTGTGTTTTGTTTATTGATGAAATACATAATCTTCCTAAGTTAGTAGAAGAATTTCTATATCCAGTCATGGAAAACTTTACTGCTAATATTGCTGTTGACTCAGAGCCAGAAGAAATTGAAATACCTCCATTTACTTTAGTTGGCGCTACAACTAGTGGTGGTACTTTAACTCAACCTTTCTATGATAGATTTACAATCAAGGAACATCTAACTTTTTATACTGAAGATGAACTAGCTAAACTAGCAAGATTGAATGCACAAAGATCAGGATTGTCTATGAACGATGATACTGCATATCAAATTGCCGTAAGAAGCAAAGGTACTCCTCGTATTTTAAATGCTAGACTAGAGTGGTATCAAAATTATAAATTGTACTTTAAAGATGATTCTGTAAGCGTAGAAGAAGTTTTTGCAGAACAAGGGATAGACTCCTCGGGATTAGATGAAAATGATAGAAAATATATGGAAGTTCTTAAAGATAGTAGAGGTACTGCTTTAGGAATAAAAAACATTTCTAGCATGACAGGTATCGCTATGGATACTATAGAAAACAGTATTGAGCCATATCTTGTCAGGATGGGATATGTTAGAAGAACCAGCAAAGGCCGTATATTAGGAAAGTATTGATTTTCGGTGTATTAATATTATTATGACATTTTCTATTTTTAATTTTATTCCTGTTAGATGCGCTAGGCGTTCTTCTAGTTGGTCAAAAGTTAGAAAAGAACACCTTAAAAAACAACCTTGCTGTGTAGCATGTGGGAAAACAGACAAATTGGAAGTCCACCACATACTACCAGTTCATAAATATCCAGAACTAGAATTACAGCCTGACAATTTAATTACATTATGTGCTGATCCTTGTCATATAATGTTTGGACATTTAAAATATTGGAAAAGCTGGAATGTTGATGTTGTTCAGGATTGCGATATTTATTATAAGAAATTAAAGGCAAGACCATGAAAACCTTACTTTTAATATTATGTTTAACTTCATCTGCATTAGCAGGTAGTATGAGACATGATGTTTCTGAATCAAAATATTTAGACTTTGGTAAAAAATTTTATTGCGTTAAGCAATTAGTTACCACAACTAAAGAAAAAGATGGTACAGTATATGGTTTTGCTTCTTGCGTTATTCTAAATAAACATTGGATAATAACTGCCGGACACATACCAGAAGGCAGACAGGTTGATAGCATTAAGGTTCTACATAATGGTAATGCTTATTTTATTGATAAATTTATCATTCACAAAGATTTTGATATGAAAGAACATAAATGCGATATTGCTTTAGGTTTTTGCAAGCAAGGATTTGGAGATGATATTACAGAACCTAAATTATACAAACAAAAAATAAAAATAGGAGATACCTGTTCAATGGCTGGGTTTGGTTTTTTTGGAAGTATGTTAACTGGTATTCAAAGTAAAGATAAAATATTAGATGATAAAATAAGAGGTGGTTCTAATATTATTTCAGATAGACGTAACGATTGTGTACTAGTCACAGGGTCTAAAGACCACACAAAAACCAGCCTAGAGTGGCTACCTAACACTGGAGACAGTGGTGGTGGTTTATTTGTTAAAGGTGCTTTAGCTGGTATAACCTCTTGCATTATAGGCATGGATGGCAAAGCAGATTCTAGTTATGGAGATAAAGGTTCTTTTACAGAAATATACCCTTATTTAGAATGGATACAAAAGCATGTTGTCAAGACAGAAATGTAAACTACTACCATTTATTCGTCAAAATATCTATGGTTTAAATTATAATAATCAACAAGTAATTCCTTGGTCTATATCTAAATTTAATGTTCAGGAAGAATGGTCAAAGTCACAGGGAGAAGGAGTCGTAGTTGCTGTTATAGATACTGGTTGTGATTTGGATCATCCAGATTTGCAAGAAAGTTTGGTAGATGGTTATAATTTTTGCGAAAGAAACAAAGCCCCTGTAGATCGTAATGGTCATGGTTCTCATGTTGCGGGTACGATTGCTGCTCGTAATAATAAAAAGGGAATAGTAGGAGTGGCTCCTAAATGTAAAATTATGCCTTTAAAAAGTTTGGGGGATAATGGATCAGGAAATATAAAAGATATTGGAGAAGCAATTTTGTATGCTGCTGACAATGGTGCTGATATTATAACGATGTCTCTGGGAACCCCTGTTGGTTCTCTTGTATTAAGACAATGTATAAATTATGCAGTAGATAAAGGTTGTGCTTTGTTTTGTGCTGCCGGTAATAGTGGACAAAGTAAAGAACTGTCTTATCCAGCAAAATATACAGATACTATTTCTATTGGTTCTATTAGTAATAACTTTAAAATTTCTAGATTTAGTTGCAGTAATGGAAGTGAACTAGACTTTTTAGCACCGGGAGAAGATGTTATTAGTTGTGTTCCCGATAATAGCTATGCAAATATGACAGGAACTAGCATGGCGAATCCATTTGCGGCAGGGTGTGCTGCATTGTTACTAGCTTATAAGAAAAGAAAATTAACTAAATATGATTATATTGAGCATTTTTCCAAATATAGTTTAAAACCAGAACATATTTTTAAAACATATCAGTCTAGAGGTATTATTACACCCATACTTTCTTGACACGCTTCCTAATTGTGTTATAATCATAGTAGAGGTTTAAAATTCAATGGGTAATCACTTAAAAAATAAAAAGAAAAAAAAGCAACAATATAATATTGATTTTGATACTGAAAAGAAAAAGAATCAAAATTTTAAACAAAGGAAAAGACATATTCAGGAAGAGGAATTAGACAATGAGTATATCTACTACTCAAAAAATCAAAAATTTCATTAGAGCATTATACCATCATATCAAAACAGGAATGAAAAAGAGTTCTCAAAAACTCATTAATCATAGATACAGTATATGTACAGGATGTCAATATTTCAGTTTTGTCTCTGATACTAAAGACAGGCCCGAAATAAAAGCGACTTGTGATCGCTGTGGTTGTGGATTGTCAGATAAGAAAATTTTTATGAATAAATTAGCTTGGAAGGATCAAAAATGTCCAATAAAAAAATGGTAATGCAGTCTTTACTGCCGTATTCTGTTTCTGAAGAATATATATTAAATAATATTAGAAATATAGCTGCTGACATCACTAAAGAGTGTGATATTATTGTGCCAGTATGTTGTAATGTTTCTAAAATTAAAACAGTAGGATTGTTAAGAGATGCTAGTGAAATATTTCCTTCGTTAAGAGCATTAGAATATGAAGGTAAGAAAAAACTAGGTCAAAGTAGTTTGATTAAAGCTGGTAGTTTTAAAAATAATAATATTTATTTCTGTAAAATGTTTACAGCTAAACACCAAAGACATAGAAGACATATAAACTATGCCCATCTAGTTAAATGTATGTTAGATATTAGAAATATCTCTATAAACTTAAAGAAAAAAGTTGATAAAGATGTTCAAATTCATTGCAGTAAACAAGATATAGGTGTCGATAGTCTGTTTGGAGGTAAGTGGTCTACAATATCTGATTTGATCAAAGATTGTTGGCAAGGTATGGAGGTGACTATTTATGCGTAGTGATTATTATATTTTTTTACTATTTATTATGGTAGTTAGCTTTATCGGTGGTTATACCCGTGACTAATAGACTTAAAGGACAGCGTGTATATTTAGCTGGCGCTATGGATAGAGTCCCAGATAGAGGAATGGGATGGAGAGAACATATTACTCCTGTTTTAAAAACATTAGAGATTAATGTGTTTGATCCCATTAAAAAACCAGGGGCTATAGGTTTAGAAAATGAAGAAACACATAAAGTCAAGCAAACCTTAAAACTCGCTAAAAAATACGACCAGCTAACTGAAATAATGAAAACCATTAGAGCAGTTGATTTAAGGCTCGTTGATATAAGTGATTTCTTAATTGTACATCTAGATACAGATACTCATCCCTGTGGAACTTTGGAAGAAATTTTTCTTGCCAATAGACAAAAGAAACCTATTATAGTTCATATACAACAAGGTAAACATAATTGTCCAGATTGGCTTTTTGGTACTATTCCACACGAATTATTTTTTGATACATGGGACGGTATCATATCATACTTATATCATATTAACACTAGCGCTAACATAGACTCCTTAAATAGATGGTATTTTTTAAATGACTAATATAGTTTTTGTTTCAGATGCTTTTGTTCAGGATTGGCTTGGGGGAGCAGAATTAACTACAGAAGCAATTATAAATGAGGCTCCACATAATACAAATGTAACAAAAATTAAAAGTACAGAATTAACTATAGAATTTATTGATCAGCATAAAACTCATAAGTGGATATTTGGTAATTTTTTCAATCTTAATCCAGACACTATGATATATTTTTTGGCTCAAAGAATAGAATATTCTGTTATAGAGTACGATTATAAATACTGTATAGTCAGAATACCTAAGCTACATAAAAAACAATACGGTCAGTGCTGCGAAAAGACAACAAGAGGACAACTAATATCTTTGTTTTTTTCACTAGCAAAAAGTGTATGGTGGATGTCTGAACAACAAAAACAATGGATAGAAAATGCTTTTCCTGTTTTAAAACAAATTAAAAACAGTTTTGTGTTAAGTTCCACACTAGGAGATGAGATATTCAATAAAATAAATACTCTGGATTGTTCTAAGAAAAATAATAAGTATTTAATACAAAATCATTCACACATACTCAAAGGAACCCCACAGGCAATAGAATTGGCAAATACAGAAGGTTTAGAATTTGAATTGTTTGCCAATCTAACTCACGATGAAATGCTAAAAAAATTCTCTGAATCTAAAGGATTAATTTTTACACCTACACAATTCGATACATGCCCCAGAGTAACTATTGAGGCTAAATTGTTAGGCTGTGAATTAATTTTAAACGATAACGTACAACATAAGGATGAAGAATGGTTTAGTAAAGGTAAAAATGAAATTATTAATTATTTAAAAAGTAGAACTAAATTTTTCTGGGAGACAATATGAACAACACATTAGTTGTTATGGGTAATGGCCCATCTTTAAAAGATATAGATTGGGATTTGTTGAAAGAATGTGATACGTTTGGTTTAAATTCAGCTTACAGAGCCTATGAAAAACTAAATTGGTATCCTACATATCATGGGTGTTTTGATCATTTGGTTACAGACTGTCATGAAAATAATTTTGTAAATCTAATAAATAGCGGTAAAGTAAAGAGACATTTTTATATACATCCTATTGCCAATGCAGAAAATTTTACACACATAAATTTACAAACATATGGATCAACTAATAAAGTAAATAAGTCTGTAGAAGATTTCAAATGTTTTACAGATAACGGAAATAGTGGTGCTAACGCTTGTTCTGTAGGTATGTGTTTAGGATACAAAAAGATTATATTGATTGGAGTAGATTGTAATTATGTTGAATATGTAGATGGTTCTGCACCTCATGGTGGAGGACTACAAATGACAAGAACTCCTGATAAAAATCCCAATTATTGGTTTGACGATTATCAACAAAAAGGAGATAAATACAATGTGCCTAGAGGACAAACATTTCATAAACCCACTTGGAATCATTTTTCTCATTTAGCCAAGGAAAATAATATTGAAGTTATTAATTGTAGCCCCATATCTACACTGGAATGTTTTAAAAAGCAAAGTCTAGAAGAGGCTGTCAAATGATAAAAATATATTCTAAGATTAATCCAAACCTTCTGCTTCATATAATAAATAATTCTGAGGCGACTCAAAAAAGAGTCGATATAATTCCTGAAAATAATTTTTTACAATGTTCATACTTTAAACATAGTAAAGGCAAAACTTTTGCTCCACATTATCATATAAAAAAAGAAAGACATTATAACAAACAAATAGCACAAGAATCTTGGGTTATCATTCAGGGTAAAGTTAAAGGTATCTTTTATGATATTGATAATACTATTATAGCAGAACACATATTAGAAAAAGGTGATGCTAGTTTTACTCTAGAAGGTGGACATAATTATGAAATACTAGAAGATGATACTATTATATATGAATATAAGACAGGCCCATACGAAGGACAAGCATTAGATAAAAGGTTTATAGATGATTAAAATAAATATGGGATGTGGCTGGAGAAATTTTGGGACAGATTGGATTCATATTGATTCTGGTGATTATGAACATTTAGATTATAGTTCTATAACAAACCTAGAACAATTTAAAGATAATTCAGTCGATTTAATTTATGCTTCTCATGTAATTGAGTATTTTGATAGAGAAGAGGTAAAGAATGTTTTACTAGAGTGGCAAAGAGTTTTGGTTACAAGTGGAGTTTTAAGGCTTTCTGTTCCTGATTTTAGACAGATTGCTCACTTATATTTAAATAAAACATACGATTTACATAAATTTCTTGGGCCTTTATATGGCAAAATGACTATGGGTAAAGAAACAATATACCATAAAACAGTTTACGACTTACACTCATTATCGTCCTTGTTGTATGATTTAAATTTTAAAAATATACATCTTTACGATTGGAGAAGAACAGACCATGCAAATTTTGATGATCATTCTCAAGCATATTTACCCCACATGGATAAAGAGAATGGAAAACTACTTAGCCTAAACTTGGAGTGTATAAAGTGAGTTTTAACTCTGTACAAATCTTTGAAGAAAAAATTGCAGATTTTTATGGGTCTCCATATGCTGTTGCTGTAGATTGTTGTACTCATGGTATAGAATTATGTCTCAGACATACAAATACTTTGCATTACTCCGTCCCAAAGAGGACGTACATTTCGATACCTATGCTGGCTAATAAATTACAAATAACTTTTTCTTGGCAGGATTTAAATTGGCAATACTATTATTTTTTAGGGAATACAAATATTATAGATGCAGCAGTAAACTGGAAAGCTAATAGTTATATAAAGAATACTTTTATGTGTTTAAGTTTTCAGTTTCAAAAACATTTGAGTTTAGGCAGAGGAGGTATGATATTAACAGATAGTCAGGACAGTTATGAGACTCTCAAAAAAATGTCATACGATGGAAGACTACCGAATACTCCTTGGAGAGAGCAAAATATTAATACTATGGGTTATCATTATTATATGACTCCAGAAACAGCAAACATGGGCATACAAAAATTACCTGAAGCCATCAAAAGAAAACCTAGAAAATGGCAAGTCTTAGATTGGCCTGATTTAACACAAATGGAGATTTTTAAGTGAAAAAAGCACTAATAACTGGTATCAACGGACAAGACGGAAGCTATCTTACAGAATACCTTTTATCATTAGGATATGAAGTTCATGGTATCGTAAGAAGGCACTCTGTAGCAGAAAATCAAAATTATAGATTAGCTAAACATAATATTAATTCTAATAGTCATACTCACTACGGAGATTTAACTGACTATCCTTCTCTGGTCAGAATTGTTTCTGAAGTTTCACCAGATGAGATATATAACTTAGGAGCCATGAGTCACGTTAGGATTAGTTTTGACATGCCTTCCTATACTATTCAGACCAATGCTTTGGGCGTTTTGAATATGTTGGAAATATACAAAGCTCTATGTCCAAATGCTAAATTTTATCAAGCCTCATCTTCTGAAATGTTTGGTAATTCTGTAGATGATGATGGGGTGCAAAGACTCACGACTCCTATGAACCCCGTCAGTCCTTATGGATGTTCTAAAGTACTGGGATACAATTTGATTAGACACTATAGACATGCCTATGGTCTACATGCGTGTAATGGTATTTTATTTAATCATGAATCACCCAGAAGAGGTTCTAATTTTGTTACTAATAAAGTAATAAAAACAGCAGTTGCCATTAAAAAAGGATTAGAAAACAAGCTAGAATTAGGGAATATGGATTCTTCTAGAGATTGGGGCCATTCAAAAGATTATGTCAGAGCAATGCACATGATAATCAACCATAAAATCCCAGATGATTTTATTATATCAACAGGAGAAAGCCATTCTGTTAGAGAGTTGTGCGAAGTAGTATTTAATAAACTTGGTATGGACTACAAGGAGTTTGTGGTTCAAAATCCAAAATATATGAGGCCAGAAGAATTGAGATACCTTAAAGGAGATTCTACAAAATCTAGAGAGGTTTTAGGTTGGCAACCAGAATATACTTTTGACAGTATGATAGACGAGATGATACAAAGATGGGAGCAAGAACTATGAGCAAAAGATTATGTGTGTTACAAGTCACACCACATAAACCTAACACAGATCATGTGTCTTATTTCCAAAATAAAGATAACTGTGACTTCTTCTTTGTAACACACGATGCTGAAAATTCAGAAGCATTACAGTTTTGTCCCAATACTACATGGACAGATACTAGAAATATTTTAGCAGAAAAAGTTCCTAAAGAATATGACTATTATGCATTTATAGATTATGACTATGTTCTAAAACCACAAAGAGAAAACAATGTTTTAAATCAAATGCTGGAGGATTTAGACTTATATAACCCTGCTGTTCTCACTTATTATCCCGGTAAGGTGGGCTTAGAAACTCCATTTGCCACGAATGAAAAGTATTTCAATAGTTTTGATTATTCAATTTTACCATTTAGTCATTGTGGTTTAAAAATTGTACATAAGTCATTACTTGGTTGGTTTTTCCCTATGCTAACAAAATTTGGAGGAGGTGTTGAGGCTTGTCATTTTTTTAATATTTTAGAAATAGCATTTATGCAACATGTTGTTTGTAGCCATAAAATGATTTATGAAAATGGTAGCGTTAACGTAAATACTCCACACAATCAAATGGGCGATAAACATATGCATACAATGTGGAATTGGCTAAAGCCAGCATTCAAGCCAGCTAACCTTGTATATAGTCATGCGCCTACAGAACAAGATAAAAATAATGCTTTTCTAGTTAAATCAGTATATCAATCACAATATACAAATAATCACATAGCCCCTGTAAAATCTGCAAGAGATGTGAATTATTTTAATAAAGATATTTTCAATCATACTTTTGATTTAAATCATGATGCATTTGATCATGTCTCTCCAGTAGGAAAAAGAGATATAAAAGATATACTAAATGAAATAACATTTAGCGATCTTAAAACCACAAATAATCCTTGGATTAGTATTGCTAAAAAGATAAGTAAAGAAACAGAGCATGGACTGATAACAACTTCTGAATGTGTTGATTTATATCAAAAAAACAATGGAGACTCTTTATTTTATAAAGCCTCAAACATCAATCAAGAACTATTATCATATTTACAAGATAAAACTGTAGCTATAGTTGGGCCAGCACCCTATCTTCTAGGGCAAAATAAAGGCTCGATCATTGATAGTTATGATGTAGTTATTAGGATTCAACACGGTATCCCTAATACAGACGATTATGGTTCTAGAACTGATATTATTCAGAGTTGTTTAAATCTTAATTATGGCCCTCCTTTGATTCAATATTTAAAAACTATTGATAAAGACAAAAGACCAAAGTTTATTATCTGTAACGACACTAGTAGTCAACCTAAAAGTAATGGTGACTGGGCTTGTGTTGATGAAGTTTATGAACAACAATTTAAAGAACTGGATATTCCTTTTGTACATCTGCATAATAATGACGGTACTTGGGATAGGTGGGCTTTATATTGGGAAATATATCCTAAAAAACATGTAGAAACTTTTGATAATAATAGACAAACACAATACTCGGAAAATTTTAACTCAGGCTACGGATCAATTAATATGATCTTGAGATATCCTATAAAAAAACTTGCTATTTTCGGTTTAGACTTCTATAATACAGGTATACCGCAAAACGACACAGAAAAATATCACAATGAATATACTGACACTTACGGTAAGTCAGGAACTCCTTTTGGCCCAGACCATATTTTACATGATCAAATGTCACAAATGATGCACTGTGTCAATGTACTGGTGAAAGACCCCAGATTTCAATTAGACAAAGAAGTGGCAGATAAAATTGTATCTGAAAGCGTAAAAAATAGAATTAAAAATTTCTTACAGTTACCTAAATTACAAAACGAGACTAGATAATGAGTAAAAATTCTGATAGCAATTTAAATAATGTATTAAAAAACGATGGTGTTCCCGTATCTGAACTTGTCAAATACGAAAACTGTAGCACAGTTAATTTAGAACAACTGCGTTCGGATCTGGGTATGGGTTCGTGGGCTGCGAGGATAGCTTATAATGATTTGTTTGGAGGTGTTGTTATACAGCAGCATCCCGGTGAAGGGAACAGAAAACATTTTCATCCAGATGCCGATGAAAACTGGGTTATATTAGATGGAGAATGGGAGTGGTGGATAGAAGGTATTGGTACTAAAGTTGTTAAAACCAATGACATTATTGTGGTGCCTAAAAACACATGGCATCATATTAAATGTATAGGAAATAAACCTGGCGTTAGGTATGCTATAACAAGACCGGATGTAAATCATGTGTATGAATGATATTAAGTTTGATTTTAAAGATAAAATAGTACTAGTATTTGGAGGAAGTAAAGGTATTGGTAAGGAAGTTTGTGAACAATTTTTACAATGCAATGCAAAAGTATATTGTATATCTAGAACTAATCCTTTGATAACAAATTTAAACTTTATAGAATGTGACATATCTAAAGAATCTGAAATCTGCAATGTATTCAAGCAGTTTGATAGATTAGATTTTGTAATTAATGTTGCCGGTACTAACCTATGTGAGCCAATAGAAAATATTAGTACAGAAGAATGGGACAGGCTTATGTCTGTAAACTTAAAGTCTTTCTTCATTATTTGTAAAGAGTCTGTAAAACTAATGAAGCGTTTTAACTACGGTAGAATTGTTAATGTTTCTTCTATTGCAGGGAGAAATAAAAGCATTGTTAGTGGCGTTCATTACACTGCCAGCAAGTATGGTGTTATAGGTTTAACAAAACAATTAGCTAATGAAGTTTCTCAATTTAATATATTGGTGAATTCTGTTTGTCCTAGCCAAACAATGACCCAAATGTTAAAAGAGTCAATGTCAGACAGTCAAAGACACAAATTAGAACAATCTATACCTGTTAAAAGAATAGCTTCTACAAAAGAACAAGCAATACCTATATTATTTTTGTGTTCAAGTGCTGCCTCTTATATAGCAGGCACTACATTAGACGTAAACGGAGGTCAGTTTTAATGATCAGAGATATTGATATTAACGTTCTTATAGCAGTGAGAGCAGGATCAAAAAGAGTTCCTAATAAAAATATTAGACCTTTTGGTGATACAAATATGCTTTCGGCAAAAGTAAAACAAACCTTGTCTTTAAAAGACGTAAGAAAGGTCGTAGTTAGTTCAGATAGTGAAGAAATGCTTGACATAGCGAGTGATTTAGGTGCGCATCCTATGAAAAGAGATCCTTACTATGCTAGTGATTCTGTTCCTATGGGTGATGTGTATGTTCATTTAGCTTCTATCATGGACTGCAAAGATATCTTGTGGACTCCTGTAACAAGCCCATTAGTGTCTACCGACACCATAGAATCATGTATTGATATATATAAAAACAAAACAGAATACGATTGTGTAGTCACTACAAATATTATACAAGAATACATGTGGTTAGATAACAAGGCAATAAACTATGATCCTAAAAATCATCCAAGATCACAAGACTTGCCTCAAATTTATGCCTTAAATTTTGCCGCTAATATTTTACCTAGAAATGTCATGATTAAAAATAAAAATATTTTAGGAGATCATTTTTATGCGTACATGATAGACGATGTAGAAGCCGTAGATGTGGACAATGAGTTTGATTTTATGTTAGCGGAAATGCTGTACAAAAACAAGGGAAGAACATGAAAAATATTAAAGTTTTTATTGTTACCTACAGAAGAGTTAAAACTTTAAATAATACATTAGACAGATTGTTTAATCATACTGATTTTATGTCTATTCCAAACACACAAGTTAATATTATTAATAATCATTCTGAGTTTTCATTAGATTCTCAGTTTGAAAATAAAGTAAATGTAATACATAATAATACTAGACCTGATTGGGACACTGGTAACTTAGCTAGAAATTGGAATGAGTCTTTATTGCATGGGTTTAAAGACCTAAAAAATCCTGATGCAGATATTGTGACAACCATGCAGAATGATATTGTATTAGGTAAAAACTGGGCCACTAATTTAATTAAAATGCACAAAAAATACACATTTGTAACTGGTCAGCTTGGTGATAATATTATAAGCTATAAACCTGAAGCAGTACAGAAAATTGGCATGTGGGACGAAAGATATCTAACTCCAGTAAATAAAGAAGCAGACTATTTTATTAGGGCATTAATTTATAATAAAGATAAATCATTAATTAATGACAAAGCCCACGGAAGATTATTGAATGTTGCAGATGCTTTAGAGTTAGATACTAGCGAGTATCAAGGTAATGATGCAGATTGGCGTGCTACTTTTAAAAATAATGAAAACAGCAGAGAAGGCTGGTATCATACTTCACAAATCTTTTATTGGAAATGGAAAGATACTTGGAAAACTCAGCCAAGTTATTACGGCTGGCTAACGAAATGGTCAGAAGATTTTATAAACAATCCACCATCTCCACCAAAAGCACCAAACTTTGTGCAATATGCTTATTTTGAAAAAGACATTGAACTGAGAGATAAGAATTATGTTGGATGGCGTAAAGGCGATTACTGGTTAGACGCTGATAAGTGTTGTGATATAGATGTACACCCATTTAAAAAAGGACAACCCTTTAGGACATGATTAAATTAATAATTTTTGATTTAGATGGAGTTTTAGTAGACGCAAGAGAACTACATTATGAAGCTCTAAATGCTGCACTATCAACCATAAACAATAAATATGTTATAGGCAGGCAAGAGCATTTATCTACCTATGATGGTCTCTCTACTACTAAAAAGCTGAACATGCTTACAAAAGAAAAAAATTTACCACAACACCTACATGATGAAATATGGAAATTAAAACAAGAAAAAACACTAGATATTATTCGGCGTTTTGAGCCTGATCTTAGAATTATTTCTTTACTACAAAAAATAAAAGAACAAGGAATTACTATTGCATGTGCCACCAATTCTATTAGAGATACAGCAAAATTACAGTTGATAAAAAAGGGATTTTTTGAATATATTGATTTTATGTATTCTAATCAAGATGTGAACAAGCCCAAACCAAGTTCTGAAATATATTTAAGATGCATGTTGAAAGCAGACGTTGATCCACAAGAAACACTTATCATAGAAGATTCACATCATGGAAGAAAAGCTGCCATTAATAGTGGTGGTCATTTATGCCCAGTAAAAAATAGTAGTGATGTGACATACAATAAAATACAAAATTTTATAAATAAAATAGATAAACAAGCCACAATTAAACCCAAATGGCAAGGAGATAAGATGAATGTGCTAATCCCTATGGCGGGTGCTGGATCAAGATTTGAACAAGCAGGGTACACTTTTCCCAAGCCCTTAATTGAGGTTAAAGGTAAGCCCATGATACAATTAGTTGTAGATAGCTTAAATATTGATGCTAAACATATATTTGTGGTACAAAAATCTCACTACGAAAAATACAATTTAAAACATTTACTTAATCTAGTTTCTCCAAATTGTGAAATTGTATGTGTAGATGGCGTGACAGAAGGCGCTGCTTGCACAACTTTACTTGCTAAAAAATTTATAGATAATAATGAACCTTTGGTGTTTGCCAATTCAGATCAATTTTTAGATTGGGATAGTAACGAATTTATGTATTCAATGGAAGCAGATGAAATTGATGGAGGTATGCTAACTTTTACGGCTACTCACCCTAAGTGGAGCTTTGCTAAATTAGACAATGATGGTTTTGTTACTGAAGTAGCAGAGAAAAAGCCAATTAGTGATATTGCAACAGTAGGAGTTTATTATTGGAAACATGGATCTGATTATGTAAAATACGCTGAACAAATGATAAGAGAAAATATTAGAGTGAATAATGAGTTTTATGTGTGCCCGGTATTTAATGAAGCCATCAAAGACCACAAGAAAATTAAAACTTTTCATTTCGATGGTATGTGGGGAATAGGAACTCCTGAAGATTTAGATATATTTAATAAGGAATATGGTAAACAATAATGAAAATAAAAGATTTAGAAATTATAAATTCTAGTCAACATTTGTTTGATAGTTTTAATGATTTCATATTAAGTGCGGACACAAAAGTATTCGGCAAACTACTGGCTAGATGTTTACTATTAGATCAAGTCAAAGACATACCGGGAGACATTGTAGAATGCGGAGTATTTAAAGGAACTGGTCTTATGACCTTTCTAAAAGCCAAAAAATTTCTGTGTCCCAATGGACATAAGAAAGTAATTGGTTTTGACTTTTTTAATTCGTCCGACCTATTAAAAACCTTAAAAGATATCGACAGAGAGGCTATGGCAACTTTGTTTGAAGGTAGAAATTATGAGCACAAAAATAAGCACGAAGAAATATTAGCTGAATATATTTTAAATTGTGGTTTTGCAGAACATGAATTTGAATTAGTTGCTGGTGATATTACTCAAACATCTCACGAATATGTGAAAGACAAACCGGGATTTAGAATATCTTTACTATATATTGATTTAGACTTAGATGTACCCAGCTACGAAACTCTTAACGCATTGTGGGATAAAGTATCAAGAGGAGGTATCGTAGTATTTGATGAATACGCTTTTCATAAATGGTCTGAAGCAAATGGTGTGGACAGATTTTTTAAAGATAAAAATATTACAATTAAAACACTAAACTATATATGTCCAACAGCATATATAATAAAACAATGAATAAAATATACATATCACATAGAGGGAATATAAACGGCCCCAATCCTGAATACGAGAATACGCCCGATTACATAATTTCTGCAATAAAAAAAGGATTTGATGTTGAAATAGATGTAAGGGTTTGTAAAAAAAATAAATGGTGGCTAGGTCATGACGAAGGTTCTGTCAATATAGATTTATCATTTTTTCTCGAATATAAGCAACATTTGTGGTGCCATGCTAAAAATTTATCAGCATTAGAGAACCTATTAAATATAAAAGCTACTTGCCTTTGGCATCAAAATGACTATTATACATTAACGAGCAACGGTTATATCTGGACATATCCAGGATATAGCATAGGTTCGCAATCAATATGGGTACTTCCAGAAAAATGTTCATTAGAATATCATCAAGTTTACTTTGAAAATTGTGCTGGTATTTGTTCTGATTATATAGGAGATTATCAATGAAACTATCGTGGCAGCAAATTCCATCTACTCAAATAACCGAAATCATGTGTAAAGGTTTCGATGGCGTTGTGCTAGATACCGAACATGGTTGTTTTAATAATGAAAGTATTTTTAGTTCTATACAAATTATTAAACTAAAAGGACTAAAAGCTTTTGTAAGACTTACAGAAGTTAATCTAACACTAGTTAGGTATTGTCTTGATGCAGGATGTGATGGCTTGATATTCTCTACAGTGGAAACAGAACAACAATGCCAAGAGATAATAAATGCTTGTTACTATCCCCCTAAAGGCAAAAGAGGTTTAGGTCTCGTCAGAGAAAACTCATGGGGAGAAAAAGGTGGTCTGGTCAGTAGAATCCCTATAATCGTTCCTCAAATTGAATCTAAACTAGGAATTGATAATATTGATAAAATTAGAAATTATGGTTTTGATTTTCATCTTATTGGTCCGTATGATTTATCTTTGAGTTTGGGTGTTCCCGGTGATTTTAAGCATGAAAAATTCCAAAACGCTATTAAAAAGATGAGAGAAGCAATTCCTAACGACAGAATGGCAATTCATATCCCTAAAGATATTGAGTCATGGGACTTATGGGAAGAAGAAATGAAACAATGGCTTGACTATAGAAAGTATGGTATGAAATGTGTTGGTATGGACACGATTGCTTTGTTACACTACAATAAAGTTAACTTATCTAAAGTTAATGATGATCCTAGAGTCGTACGAAAATACTATTTGGGAGAATAAATAAAATACTTTTAAAAACAAGGAATAAATATGTCAACACTTAATTTAAATGCTCCAATTAATAATAGTACTGGATATGGTATTACGTCAACCAACATCTTAAAAGCCTTGCATGAAGACAAAGATGTTGATGTGAAGCTGTTTGGTATTGGACAAACTTCTGTAGAAGCACAACATGAAAAGATGGTCAAATCTATATTGGAAGACACTTTAAAAAACTGGACGGGTAACGCTCCATGTTTAAAAATTTGGCATCAATATGATTTAGCTAGTAGAATAGGAAATGGCAAATATGGAGCATTAATATTTTTTGAGATAGACACATTGAAAGATCTCGAAAAACATATGATTAATAATTTAGATGTTGTATTTGTTGCAAGCAAATGGGCTAAGACTGTCTTGGAAAAAAATGATATCACAATTCCTGTTGTAGTTTCTCCACTGGCTGTTGATACAACAGTTTTCCAAAATAGAAATGGTAAGTCACCGTTTGAAAAAGAAGCGTATAGATTTATTAACATTGGGAAATGGGAAATTCGTAAAGGACATGATTTTTTACTAGAAGCTTTTAATAAGGCTTTTGAAAAAGAAGATAATGTTGAACTAGTTATGATTAATCAAAATCCTTTTCTAAGTGGACAGGAAAATCAAATTTGGGCAGATATGTATAAAAATAGTAAGCTAGGAGAAAAAGTAACCATCCTACCTAGACTTGCTACACATAATGATCTGTCTAAAGTTATTCAGCATTGTGATTGTGGTGTTTTCCCAGCAAGGGCTGAGGGTTGGAACAACGAGATTCTAGAAGTCATGGCTTTAAATAAGCCTATTATTGCCACAAATTATTCAGCACATACAGAATATTGTACAAAAGATAATAGTATGCTAATTGAAATTGATAATTTAACCAGTGCTGATGATGGTAAATTTTTCAATAATGAGGGTCAATGGGCAGATTTAGGATCAAATCAAATGGATCAAACTGTAGAGTTTCTGAAAAGGGTGTATAAAGATAGTGTCAAGACTAATACAGCAGGTCTTGAAACAGTTAAACAATACACATGGAATAATACAGCCTCTATTTTATCTAAGGAGATGTTAAATGCCTCTACCAAAACATAAGCCCGGTGAAGATCGAAAGAAATTTGTAAGTCGTTGTATGTCTGATCCGAATTCTAAAAAAGATTTTTCAGACACAAAGCAGCGTATAGCCTACTGTGTTAAAGAAGCTAAAGAAGGCACCAAGTCATCTTTAATATCAGATGTTCACGATGAATTATTAGTTGCAAATGCTACATGGGATGATGAGTGTGATGAATTTGTTCAGGAGGTTGTAGCAGAAATGGTTTATGATGAAGAAGGTAATGCTTTAGGAGCAGAATACCAAGGTAGAAAAGTAACTCTCAACAAACCTTTCCTGACTCCTAAAGGGCCAAAGAAGAGAAGCGTTTATGTTAAAAACGATAAAGGTAATGTCGTTAAGGTAAACTTTGGCGATCCTAACATGAAGATCAAAAAAAGCGATCCTGCTAGACGAAAATCTTTTAGAGCTAGACATAATTGTGATAACCCGGGGCCAAAACATAAAGCAAGATATTGGTCTTGTAAGTTCTGGTAATAACATGCCTAGATTAATTCACTCTGTTCAAAAAGAATTACAATATAGTATTTCTAATATTGATGATTTACGTTATGATCAAAATTTTGATTATAAACAATCTAAGTATGTACATATGTCTTTTCCAGAACTATCTAATATAGACATATTTAATATTGTGCCTAAGCCTCCGTCTAATGCTGGGGTTACTACTAAAAAAGAAATATCATATATTAGTACACTTACTCAAAACCGTACTAGTGAACAGATCAAATTAGTTTATGATGTTGATGAGGATGCTAATTCTGTTTTTAATGATTTTATAGATAGTAATAATTTAATATTTCCAGATAATAAATTTGCTACCTTATATAATTTAGTTGTACAAGAATTAATTGATCATTTAAAATATTATTATAATAGACCTAGACCTTTTCAAATTGCAGAATTTTATAAAATTCCTATTGATATTATACGCACTGGTAGTGATGGAACACCAGCATATCCTAGTGGTCACACCATGTATGCAGGCTTGGCTGCGGAAATTTTAAGTGAAAAATATCCTGAAAAAAGGCAGTCTTTTCGTTCTTTAGCAAAAAAATGTGGCCATATTCGTGTATTACAAGGTGTACATTATCCTTCGGATAATAAAGCCTCACTAAAAATCATTCAAACTATTTACCCTATACTGAGCAAATATTATGAGAAAATACAAAATTCTATCTGAAGCACAAGATAATTTATCAGAATACAAAAAAGATTTTCTGGAAATGAATATCGGTTCACTAAATGCTATTATGCGTAAAGCACAGTCTATCTTAGCTGATCTTGAAAATCCTATGGTAAAAAACAACTTGACAGAGAGTTGGTTACAGGGTAAAATTGCTATAACAGAAGACTACATGACAACAATTCATGATTTTGTAAAGTATGTTCCTTCTGATGACGATAAAGAAGATATGGCTCCTGCAAGTTTGTGGGAGAATATTAGAAAGAAAAAGCTTCGTGAAGGTAAGAAATATAAACCAGCAAAACCTGGAGATAAAGACAGACCTAATAAAGAAGCATGGAAAAGAGCTCAGAACAGTTAGCTTTGAGCACGTTTGTTTTTGACAATTTAGATAGGACTTTTAATTATGGAAACAGAATACAAGGATATGGTAGAATATATAGAGATTGCACAGAAAGCAATTAAGGCTTTTGCTGATAAAATTTGTCCCGGCATTTCTTATCAGATGTCTCAAAGTGAGGATGCAATTGCTGATGTGGCTCAGGCTATTATGTGGGGAGATTGGAAATATGACCCTAACAGAAAAGGGCAAATAAGTAATCTTTCAAAAACCCAATATTCTTATAGGAATCAATGTGCTATTTGGGGCATTCAAACCTATCTTAAAAAAAGACTCAAAAGAAAAACGGTCTACCTGAACAATTTAGTGCAAGATCAAGAAATGGATTTAACTGATTTGCTAGTAGACGAAAGACAGAACGAACCTATTACACAGCTTTTAGACCAAGAAAAAGAAGACTTAAAATTTCAGACTATTAATGATATCTTTGATTCTAAATTATTAACACAAGAACAAAAAGATAAAGTTAGACTTTATTATTTAGAAGGTTATAGTTTAGCTAAAGTTGGCAAAAAATACGGAGTAACAAGAGAAGCAATTAGACAGACACTTAAAAGCTGCATTAAAAAACTACAGGGTGAATTTGTATGAAAGTTTATATTTTACCAATTATTTTTTCGGCAAATACGAAAGACAATGAAAGTTTTTTATTAACATTAAAGGGAGAAAAATTTATTGTCCCTCTTGTCGAAATTAAATATACAGAGTTCTTTCATAAGGAAGCTATGCAACATATAGTTAACTTTTTTGAAGCAGGCTCTATAAAATTCAATGATGCTTGTAAGTATAATTTTCTTTCTATACAAGACGAATTAACTTGCAAGTATGTTCATAAAAATTTTGACTTTGTAGAAAAAGAAGACTTAATCGTTTGTTATGGAGGGATTCTTCTGCAATACAAATGTTTAGAGGATTTTCAATGGACAAAAGTAGTAAACAGCACTCAGCATAGTGGTTTTAGCCCCGATATGGATTTTAATATTTTACTTAATCACGTCATACAAAAAAGTATAATATGAACTATTATAATAATTCAGATATTTTACAAGATATGCACAACTACGGGGCATCTTTACACTCTAGAGAAATATTTTTACACAATTATTACTCATCTGAAGAAGAAAATCCCGGCGTTGACTATAGAATGGCTAATGTTTTTTTAAAGAATATAAAAATACTAGAGAAAAAATCTAACGATGAAATTACTATACACATGAATAGTGTTGGTGGAGAATGGTCGGATGGTATGGCTATCTTTGACGCTATTGCTATGTGTCAATCTTATGTAAAAATTATTGTATATGGTCAAGCAGAAAGTATGAGTAGTATTATTTTACAAGCTGCTGATGAAAGAATTATGTCTCGTCATAGTTACTTCATGCCTCATTATGGAACAACTGATGCTAATGGAGAATATTTGAATGTACAAAATTGGGTTAGGTTTGAAAAAAATATTTGTAATATTATGTTTGATATTTATTCAAGCAATTGTTACAAAGGTAAATATTTTAAAGAAAAATATGGAGGTACAAAAGACAGCATATCAAAAGTAAACGCTTGGTTGAAAAGAAAATTAAAAGATGGAGATTGGTTTTTAAATGCTGAAGATTCTGTGTATTATGGTTTTGCAGATAAGGTTCTCAAATAGTGTATTGATAAATAGAAAATATACTAAGAGAACAGTAAAATGAATATAGAATTTCAGTGTACAGACTCAGTACTATCTAACGAAGAAGTGATTAATACTTTAGAAAAAATAAAAGAGCATAATTTTGTTAAAAAAATTGCTTGCTTACCCCCTTATGTTAAATGTATTAAAAATCATTTTAAAGATAGATATGTTATATCTGCTATTGTAGATTTCCCTTTAGGTGTTCTTCAAACTTCTCATAAATTAGAAATCATTAATCAGGCTATTACCGATGGCTGTCAGTCTATAGAAGTGGTAACCCCTTCTTTTTTAATCAATAATAAGCAAACCGTTAAAATTAAAACAGATATTTCTAAATGCTATGAATTATGTTCTAATAATTCTGTGGATTTGCACTATATTCTAGAATATAGATCATATAATTATGCTTGTTTATATAGGCTTATAAAAAATTTGATTAAATTTGATCTCAATGATATATACCTATCTACTGGAGATAAATTAGACGATATTTTCGACCATTTAATAGCAGTAGCCATGATAGAGAAGGAAATACCTGAAATTAAGACAATTCCTAATGCTAACATTTATAACGATAATCATCTAAATTTATTAGAAAAAAATAAAATTACTCATTTTAGGGTCAATAATACACAGATTTTAGCTAATATTTCTCAAAAATATAGAATTTAAATCTACTTTGGGGTAATGTAGTATTAGTTCATATAGCTATAGAACCCGAATTTTAAAATATGGAGAATTAATATGGCCACTAAACAAGTAGACGGATCAGCCGTTACAACTACCAGCACCAAGAATAACGGTGGAGTAGGTAAGCATGTTGGGACTTCAGACTTATTAACTGATAGACCTTTCTTTTCCGGTGAAAAAACAGTATTTGCATCCACTGTTGTAGACAACAGCCAAGTAGATGAATCGGTTAGTGCTGGAACACTTGCTTTTGATAGTCCTAGAGGTGTTATTCGTAGAGTAAATACCACTATTGGAGGTATTAGTAACACCATTTTGCAAGCTGGTGCTGCTGTTCCAAGTCAAAGAGATGCTATTCACCAAACTTCTGGTATCATTGTAAGCGATCTTACAACGGCTATTAGAGATGGTAGATGGAATGCTTTCAGTGGAGAGTTTAGTCCTGTACTATCTGGCCTCGATCCTGATTTTGGCAATGATAATGCTGCTAATCCAAGCCGTGCTACTCCCGGTGAGTTTGCTTATCGTGATGGTAGTCCTCTTGCGATTCAAGATGAATATAGTGCCAAAAATACTTAATTTGAATTATTATTTAGGTGTATAAATCATTTAGAGAAGCCAGGGATGTTAAGGCATCTCTGGCTTTTATTATAACTAATTATTGGAGAAACACATGTCAGAACCAGATCCAAATACATTAGGTCATTTTTTTGAAAATTTTACAACATCAATGTTCAGTGTTGTAATTGCTCTTATAGGATTTTGGACTACTTTTGTTAAAAACTTAGTAAACAGGAAAGAAGTTGAAGAAATGATAGCTGCTACAGCACAGGCTAGTCAATATGCTAAAGATAGACAGTTTATTATGGAAAGATTAAACAGCCATAAAGAAGATACTAATATATTATTTAGGGCATTAGAAAAAAATACAGAAGTAATGACAGAACTCAAAATACAAATAGCTACTTTAGGAAAAACTTTAGAAGCACTAGAAAATAGAATCGAAAGGTAACTATTATGGCTTATGAATATGGCAAGGTAAAAATACAATTAAGAAGAGATACAGCATCAAATTTAGCTAGTAAAGTATTATCTAGCGGAGAACCAGCGTATGCTACCGATACAGAAACCTTAAAAATAGGAAACGGATCTGATTCTTTTTCTTCTTTAAGTGGACTAATTGCTGGGGGTGGTGGTGCTGGAGATATTACTGCTGTAACTGCTGGTAGTGGATTAAGTGGTGGTGGCACAACAGGTGCTGTAACCATTAATGCTGAACTACTAAGTAACACAGGAGTTGCCGGTGGAGGTAATATTGTTACTAATATAGTTAGTATTAGTTCTGGTGATTATTCAGCTTTAGGATCAAAGCATCCTTCAACAGTATATTTCGTAACAGGAACATAATATGTCTGATCAGAATAGACAATTGTATGAAAGAATACTCGGTGGGGAAACCCCTAAGAAGATAGTTACTGGTTTGGCTTATGACGATCCTATTACAGACACTAATAAAATAGGTAGTACCGCTGTTTCTGACCTAAAAGTAGGTGGTAATAGTATAGATAAAATAGCTATTGGACAAGTAGTTGTTTATGATCGCAACGCACAATAGTTTAAAACGGTGTATAATATATTGATATATCACACTTTACTCATATGAGGCATAATCATGGCAGTTAGCACTACAGATGTTTTACAGTCAGCAGTCACAAGCACAGACACTATTAAGCATGGTACTATTGTAATTGGGACTTCTAAAGTTCCTGGTAATATCTATCAAACTATTGATACTTATGTTGTAAATACTCCTTTACATGCTACGGTTGAAACCACATATACGAATAGACTAGACGAGGTTGCATACTACAATACAGCTTCAGGTATCGACGGTGGCGGGGCATGATAAATGAACTCAAGATATAAAACTTCTGAATTTTGGTTTACTATAGTAAGTTTTATAATTAGCGGTTTATTTTTACTTGGCGTTATTAGTGACTACGATAAAGAAGAATTAACATACGTGGTCACTCACGCCGTAGAGAGCATAATTTTAATTGTAGGCCAAGTTGCTGTATTTGCTCGCTATATGTCTAAAAAAAGAGCAAAAGAACAAGAAGAACAAAATATCAGCACTGAATTAGAAAATTATATAGGGGTTGACAAAACCATTTCTGAGGTTAATATAAATAGTGCCAGCCTTGCAGAACTAATACAGCTACCTCATATTGGCACTTCTCTGGCTCAAAAAATTATTAGACACAGAGATGCTAATGGCCCTTTTGAAAATGTAACAGATCTTATGTCTGTAAATGGTATAGGTGAACGAACTTATAGAGATATAGAAAAGTATTTAACAGTAGAGGAAAAATCATGACAACATCTGATCAGGTACGAGCAGAAATTGATAAATTAATTGAAGCCAGTAAAAAATCTTTAGGTGAAGTTAAGAGCTTTGCAATAGCAGAAGCATGGAAGATTTTGCAACTTTTAACAGCAGCAGTAATACAAGTAATTGAAAATATAGCTACGGATTTAGGCGGTGCTGAAAAGAAGAAACTGGCTATGGAACTGATTAATAGTTTCTATGATGCAATTTTTGAACATATTGACCTACCATTTTTACCTAGTGCATTAGAGTCTTTGATTCATGACTATATCAAGAAAATTTTAATGATTTTGGTAGATTCAGCTATAGACGCTTTAGTTGCTACTTTTAAAGATGTAGGTGTGTTTAATGTGATAAAAACAACAGAACTTACTACTGAAGCACCAATTAATGACTTTTTAGACCACTTAACAGAGATAGCGAGGACGACATGAAAGAAGCGTTAGAAAATTTTGGAGCAGGATTATCAACTGTTGATCTTGTTCTTTATGCAGGATTACTTGTAGTCTTATATGTATTATTTCAGGAACAAATAAATAAAATTGTAAATAATCTAAAAAATAATTTCAACTCTTGGCAAGATAATAAAAATAAGACTGATTTAATTCCTGTGGATGTTGAGTACCCAGACTCTATACAAGATGATGTCTTTTTTGAATTGATCAAAAGTTGGAAACAAACAAGAGATTTAGCTGAGATTTATGGAGCCGATAAAGCTGTTGAAATAGCAGATCAAATGTTTCCATATTTAGTTCCAAAGGAAGAAGATAAAAATGAGTAAAAAAATACTGCTTGTTATCATTGCTATATTTATTGTCTTAGGATTAAACAGATCCAATATTTCTCTACCTATAGTTAATGTTCCATCTGTGATTCCTGTGGAGGAATTAGATATTCCAGAACCATCAAATTCTACATTAAAAACATTAGCAGAAAATGTAGCCGATAAATTTAAGCAAGGTGATGATGATAGAAAACAAGATGGATATAGATTGGCACAATTATATAATGATATGTCAAAATTAATATCGCTAGATGACAAGCCTATTATCAAAACTACAGAAACTATTAAAGAAGCCAACGTATTAGCTGCACAACTATTGCGTATTGATTTAAGGGGCAAGTATCCGGGATTGGCTGAAGCATGTGACAAATTAGTGAAAGAGCATGTCTCTGGAGATTCTGTTGCTTTAGACAAAGCATTAAGAAATAAATCTGTAGAAGCATTTCAGGCTTTAGCTTGGGGCTGTTTAGAGGGAGCAAAGTAAATGTCTAAGTTCACACCAGAAGCTCTATATAACGAATACAGAAAAGGTTTTAGCGGATGTCTTTGGGAACAGCATGTTTTTGATGATTTAGTAGAGATGTCTAAGTATGCATATTTTAAAGATGGTGCTAAAAGAATTAAAAATAGCGGAAAAGGCAAACTATCAACTCCGTTTATGTCAGTACTAAAGTTTGATAAGAATGCCTATGTAGAAAGACAAACTACAGGCGATTGTGTTTCACACGCTACTCGTAACGGATGCGATTTAACAAGAGCAGTAGAAATAGATGTTAAGGGAGATAAAGAAAGTTGGATTGCTAGAGGGGCAACAGAAGCAATCTATGGAGCAAGAGGTCATACTGGACAAGGTATGAGTTGTGCTAGGGCCGCAACTTTTGTAAGTAAAACTGGAGGATTATTAGTCAGAAAAAACTACCCAGGAATTATAAACTTAAGTAAATATAATAGTAAGATCGGCACTAATTGGGGAGGTAGGGGAGTTCCCGATAAAGTTGTAGATAAAGCAGATGATCACCAAATTAGAACAGTATCGCTAATCAAAACTGTAGAAGAAGCGAGAGATGCTCTAGCTAATGGCTATGGTTTAAGTGTGTGTAGTGGTTATGGATTTTCCAATAAACGTAGTAGTACTGGATTTGCTCGAAAAAGTGGGTCATGGGCTCACGCAATGGCATGGACAGCTTGTGATGATACTGGTAAAGAACCAGCATTCTTAGTACAAAACAGCTGGGGTAAATGGAACTCCGGTGGGCATCCTGAATGGGGGCCAATTCCAGACGGCTCTTTCTTGATACATGCCGATGTAGCAGAAGGGATGCTTAGACAAAACGGGGCTTATGCCTTTAGTGATTTCAATGGTTTTCCTCCTCAAAAATTACCCGATTACGGATTTGGAGAATACTTATGACAGACAATAAACATAAAGGTTTTTTAGATAAAATAGCAATTAATCAACTTGTTAAAATTATTACTGATTTTATTTTGGCTATTTTAAAAATGTTTTCACCTAACGACTCTTCAGAACCTAAAAGAAGAAAACCCCTAAAAGATATTTTAGATAGGTGGTTTAAATGATTCATAAAACTATTATAGCGTTAGCTTTAATCTCTACAGTATCAGTAAGCACTGACACAAGCAAAATATCCACTATGGCAGGAGTATGCCTTAGCGGTGCTGTTCTAAAAACTAGCGATGCTATTTCTGTAAAATACAAAAGGAAAGACTGTCCTGTATGCAAAGGTAAGGGATGGTACATTAGTGGAGATGGTATAGCTAAAGTGGATTGTGGATATTGCGAACCTGAAAATGGTATTCAAAAAACTAAAATCATCAGAGACTAATGCTACATTTTATTTGCTCTTATTTTAATTTTAGTGATTCTATTAAGATTAAAGAAAATTATATTAAATTTAGAAAACACTTTCCACACCCTATAACAACAATAGAGGTAGCTTTACCTCATCAGCAATTTTTTATTGAAGATAGTATTAAGATTAGATCTAATCCAAATAATATTTTTTGGCAAAAAGAAAGATGTCTTAATCTTGCTATAGAAACATTACCCCTCAACGCTCAGGCTATAGCTTGGATAGATACAGACATTAGGTTTTATAGTCGTCATTTCGCTAAGGATACATTAAAGCAGTTAGATAGATATTCTGTAGTTCAAATGTTTGACACCTGCTTTGAAACTCCAAAAATAAATGAATACAATAATAATACTAGCTTAGGATTTAAACTTGCACACGATCATGAACAGCCAACATATCCTCATGTCGGTTTTTGTTGGGCTTTTAGAAAAGATATTCTAGTGAACAATAAATTATATGATTGTGATCCAGTAGGTAATGGAGATGTGTTGCAACTAATGGCTTGGATGGGTATATGGAATCATCAATATATTATTGATTTAAACCTTAAATATCGTAAAGAATTTTTACTGTGGGCTTGGGATAGTTGGTCAAAAGTACAGGGCAATATCGGCTATACTAAAGGTTCAATAGAGCATTTTTTCCACGGCTCTATACACAATAGGAAATACCTATCCAGAAATAATATACTAACAGCATATAATTTTGCCCCTTCTACAGATTTACGAATTGACGACAATAACTTATATGCTATAAACAATTCACTATTATTAAATAATATTAAATCGTATTTAGAACATCGAAGAAAAACAGAAACGGTGTATCCTAACACAGATAAAAATACTATATAACATAAATATCATTATGAATACAGAATTACAAAATATCTCTAAAAAGATTTTAGCAGAAACTAATATACCAGAAGAAGAAAAATTTGGTAGTGTTATAGCACTATTAATGGTACTTAGTTTGTGCTTTACTGCTATACGCATTATACAAGAATGTAATAAGGTAAATAGTTCTACCGAAGATATATATAGTGATATGAAAAAATTCTGTAATCAAAGAGCTCTGGCAAGATGGAGACTTCGCAGAGAAATGAGAAAAGTTATGAGTACAGATCAATATATAAAATATAGGGGCGAATTGGAGTCGGCCATTTTAAATGTGGGTAACAATATTTCACTTTCTGAAACAAAGGCTTTAATGGAGGCTGCAAATGATTAGTATTTTAATATGGTGTGTTTATGGTGTGGCAGTAGGTTCTATTGCTAAAAGCATTGTCCCCGGCGAAGAAAAAATGGGTTTCTTCCAAACTATTTGCTTGGGTGTTGCTGGTTCATATGCTGGTGGTGCGGCGGCATATTTACTTGGCGTAGAAAGCGCAGTTGCTCCTGCTGGTATCATTTTAGGAATTGCTGGATCAGTAGTTGCACTATTAGTATATAATAAGTTAACTAAAAGATAATAGGAAAATTAAGGACTTATGTTTGATATTATTAATTGCTACCACGATAAATTCAGTGGTGGTATAGGAGATTTTATAAAAGGAACAAGCCATCTCCAAACAATATGTCTTAAATTTGGTTTAGATGTTGGTATGGATTGGAGTAATCATGCTATCAGTCAATACATCTACTCTCAACATAAATATCCTAAATACGATACTAAATATATAATAGATGCAGAGGACTTTAGAAATTCTTTATTAAATATCCCTCATGAAAAAAGAATAGAAACAGGTCTTAACGACATTGTAAATACAATATTTGAAGACTCTTCTTTTAAGCCAGCAACAGTATCTTCGTGGTATTCTGCTTTAGATAACGATTTTTCTGAAAACAGAACAAAAAATATATGCAATAGTGCAGTATCTGATAAGTGTATAAGTATGGTAAAAGATAGCATAATTTTTAGTTCAGAAATTAATAAATTATTTAAGAAATTATCTCCTCAAGATTATGGTATAGTTCATTTTAGATTAGGAGACCGACACACATTAAAAGACATAGACCAAAAATTACAAGACACAGATGAAATTGTTAAAAATAATTATAACTTAAAAAAGTTTCAACACGACTATGATTATTACTACTATCTAATTAAAAAAGAATCAAAAAAAAATAATTTTAAAAATACTGTTGTTCTATCAGACTCTAATGATTTTAAAAAATTTGTACAAGAAGAAGGCTCTCGTCATAAAAATATTCATGTTTTACATTGCAATAGTGTTCATACATCTCCTAGTCCGGGCCTGCTAAAATATACAGAATTTAAAAATCCTATTAAAAAAACGGCACTTAGAGATACTGCTTTAGATTTAAAATTTATTATTAATAGTAAAAAAAATATTACGTTTAGTTGCTATGCTTGGGGATCTAGTTTTATTATGTGGCCTAGTAAAATATATAATATACCTTTTGATGTAAAGGTCTTATCTTTATGAAAAAATCTATATTTGGATCTAGCGGTTTTATAGGAAGTCATTTTTGTTCTTCTGATTCTGATCTATTTAAAATATCTAGAGAAAGTAATAAGCCAATTTCTAATACAGATACCGTATATTTTATTAGTACTACACATAACTATAATGTGTTTGAAAATGTTAATCTTGATATTGATGTAAACTTAACTAAACTAGTTTCTGTGCTTAAAGAGTTTAAAGTAAAATGCCCCAATAACATCTTTAATTTTATAAGCTCGTGGTTTGTCTATGGAGATACTGATTTTCCAGCCAATGAAGACAGTACTTGTAAGCCTAAGGGGTTTTATTCTATTACCAAATATGCAGCAGAGCAATTAATTCAATCTTATTGTGAAACTTTTAATTTAAAATATAGAATATTAAGGTTGTGTAATGTTTACGGAGAAAATGCAACTAATGTATCCGTAAAAAGAAATGCTTTACAGTTTATGGTTCGAAAGGTTATTGCTAATGAAGATGTTGAATTATATGATGATGGTTCAAATATTCGTGATTTTATGCATGTAAAAGATGTGTGTAAAGCTATAACTTTGTGCATTGACAAAGCTGATACAAATACTATAATAAATGTAGGGAGTGGTATACCACAAAGATTTAGACCCCTAATTGAATATGTAAAATTTAAAACGGGTTCTACATCTAAATTGATTACTATTGCACCACCAGATTTTCATAAAACAGTACAGGTTCAAGATATGTATTTAGATATTTCTAAGCTAAAGTCTCTTGGGTTCAAACCAACCATATCAATTTTTACAGGTCTAGACAGAATAATAGAAAGCAATAATGAATAATTATACTTTATTTTCTGGAGACAATCCCTTTGCTACACAAGCTAAGATGTTATTGCATCTAGATAAATTACACCAGTATCAAACTAATGGAGATACTGATTGTCCTATTTTTATGGAGATAGGATTAACGGATAAGTGTAACATGGCTTGCTATTGGTGCATTACAGAATTGGGAAGAGATAATAAGGCAGGACTACATATTAGTATAAATGCTCTTAAACAATATTTTATAGATTTTGCTGATATGGGAGGGAAAGCAGTAACATTTGCTGGTCAAGGGGAACCTACGTTTTATCCTGACTTTGAAGAAGCTGTTGTTTCAGCAAAAGAGGCTGGATTAGAACTAGGAATGATGACTAATGCCGTATTCAAAAACAAGTACTGTAGATTGATTGCAGAAAATTTCCAATGGATTCGTATATCTCTTGATACTTTGGATGAAGACAAATACAAAGAATGGAAAGAGGTAGATGGTGTCAGAATTATTAAAAAAAATATTGAAACAATGCATGGAATGGGCAGCTGTAATATTGGTATTAATTGTAATGTTGGCCCTAATATCACTCTTCAACATGCTAAAGATCTAGTGAATTGGGTTAATAATAGTGATAATATATGTTATTTACAATTTAGGCCTATACTTCCCAGGTTTTATAAAGAAGCAGAAACAGCATACAAAGAAACTGGTACAGCAGAGATAAATTTAGAGGTTTGGGATTACCTAGATAATCTTCCTCAAAAACAAATGGCTAAGATTAATCTCAGCGATGACAAAAGAAGAGACTTGAAAAACGGTACAGCCTTTTCATTTAGAAGTTGTGAAGGTCATTTTTTTGAACCAATACTAACAGCGGCAGGAGATGTCAAAGTTTGTACGTATCATCCTGATGATCCTAAATTATCTTTTGGCAATATTAATACAGATTCATTTAAAGATATTTGGTACTCAGAACAACGGAAAGAGGCTATAAAATATGTTAGGTCTTTGAACTATAAAGAAAAATGTCAGATGTGTTGTAAGTTGTGTGAACCAAACAAGTTACTAGATTTTATTAATCATCCAGAAGAAACTCAGGACAAAAATTTCTTATGAGTAAAACCAATAAAGTAGCATGTTTTTATACTGAGCTAACAAACAATCATTGTACAAAAAAATTTACGGAACAATGTTTTCCATTAATTCAATACTGGAAACAAAGCTGGGAGAGCAACGGATGGAAAGCTCATGTATTGACAGAAGATTATATCAAAGATGAAAAATATTATACTGATTTAAAATTTGATAATTTCTCAGAATCAATTTTATGTAAGTATAGTCTTGACTTTGATTGCGAGTATACGAGAGCTTGCTATATGAGATGGTTAGCTTACTATAAGTTTGCCAAAGAGAATGGTTTTATCTACTGGGCAGACTATGATGTAATAAATTATGGATTTGTTCCAGACAATGACATTCCAGATGAAAATTTTAGACTGTCAGGGTGTTCGTCTGTGGGTAAATTGAATACTTGGGGAGGTAGAAAAACATTAGATACTTTTTTTGAGGTTCAAACAGGAGGATATGAACCTAAAACTTTAGCAAAAATTATAAATACGCATCCAGATGAAAGACTTGCTCATAAATTTAGCGATCTGATGATAACAGCTAGGTTAGTTAAGCTGCCTATCTATCATCCTTTATTAAGCAGAGTACCAAATGAAACGGTGTTAAAAAATTTAAAACCTCCATTTCTTATCCATTACCATAATGGAATATTTTGTAAACCAGATTCTACATTAAGATCAGTTGAAGACGTTTCTCATCTTTTACATAATGATGGGGAACGTTGCTCTAGGTTGCAAGCTATAAAAATATTAGAAGAATACAATAATATTAAAGGATATGATTTTAGATGAGACCAGAGTGGACAGACTATTTTTTAGGACTTGCAAAAGTTATTTCACAACGTAGTCATGATATTCATACTCAACATGGTTGTGTGATCACAGACCAAAACCATATAATATTAGGTGTAGGATATAATGGTTTTCCTAAAGGTATGAATGATTCTTTGTTGCCAACTTCTAGACCAGAAAAATACGATTGGATGATACACGCAGAAAGAAATGCTTTAAGTAATTGCGTTATCCGACCAGACAACGGAATAGCTTATGTCACAGGGCAGTGTTGTAACGATTGTATTTTATCTTTGTGGCAAGAAGGCGTGACCAAAGTCATTATGGCAAACTCTCATGGAACAAAATTATTTAACGATAAAGAAAAACACAATTTTGATTTTTTCGTAAAACAAAGCGGTATGCAGGTTGTTTATGCTACACCAAATATTTCTTGGATAAAAGAAATTGATATTTAAAAATTATAAAAACTTTTTCTCATGCTAATTCTATCAGGTGTAATATTAAGTTATCCAAATTAACTATTTTTCCTCTAGCCCTTGCCAAACATAAACGGAACGCTATCATATGTTTATGACTTCAATATTTTCTTCCAAAGGGCTTTTTCAAGAGATTTTTCAAGGAGTGTGCAAGTATGTCGGCATTAAATGAATTACAGAATTATACATTTGTTAGTAAGTATGCCCGTTGGATAGAGAGTGAAAATAGAAGAGAAACATGGAAAGAAGCAGTAGATCGTGTTAAAAATATGATGCATACTCAATATTCTGAAGACAATATTGCCGAAGAAATTGATTGGGCTTATGATTTAATGTTTAAAAAAAGAGTACTAGGTAGTCAAAGAGCCTTGCAGTTTGGTGGAGATCCTATATTAAAAAGACATGCTAAAATATATAATTGTACTAGTTCATATTGCGATAGATTAAGATTTTTCCAAGAGTGCTTCTGGTTGTTGTTGTGCGGAAGCGGTACAGGATTTAGTGTCCAAAAACACCATGTTGCTAAACTGCCTACTTTATCTCATGAAGCTAAACCTAAACGTGGTATAAAGTATGTTATAGAAGATAGTATTGAGGGCTGGGCTGATGCTTTAGGTGTTTTGCTTAGTTCTTATTTTAATAAGCCATCTGAAGATAAATTCAAAGAATATAAAAATCAACACATTGTTTTTGATTATAGTAACATTAGAGAAAAAGGCGCTCAATTATCTTCTGGTGTGGGCAAAGCTCCGGGCTTTGAGCCTTTACAAAATGGTTTAGAAAAAATTAGAGAATTATTGGAGAAGTGCGTTGAAAACAAACAAAAAAAACTCAGGCCTATTGATGCTTATGATATTATTATGCACTCAAGCGATGCTGTATTATCTGGTGGTGTTCGTAGAAGCGCATCGTTAGCATTATTTAGTGCAGACGATGAAGAAATGGCTAAAGCTAAAACAGGGAATTGGTATGTAGATAATCCTCAAAGAGCCAGAAGTAATAACTCAGCTTTATTGATAAAAGATGATACGACATATGAACAGTTTCAAGTACTAATGGAATCAGTTAAACAATTTGGTGAGCCAGGTTTTATCTGGAGTGACTCTACTGAAATGACTTTTAATCCTTGTGTGGAAGTTGGGATGTGGCCTGTAGATGAAAAATCTGGTAAGTCAGGATGGCAAGGTTGTAATCTTTCTACTATTAATTGTTCTTCTGTAGTAGATGAAGAGGATTTCTATGAAAGATGTAAAGCTGCTGCAATCATAGGTACTTTACAGGCTGGTTTCACACAATTAGATTACTTAGGAGAAGTAAGCAAGTCTATCTTTGATCGTGAAGCACTTCTAGGGGTAAGTCTCACAGGCATTATGGAAAAACATGAACTAGTACTAACAGAAAAAGTATTAAAAAATGGGGCAAAGATTGCTGTCTCTACAAATAAAGAATTGTCTAAAAAAATTAATATCAATCAAGCTGCTAGAGTTACTTGTCTCAAGCCAGAAGGAACAAGTAGTAGTATGTTAGGAACTAGTTCGGGCATACATCCGCATCATGCTAAACGATATATTAGACATGTACAAGCTAATGTTTTAGAAGCTCCATATCAGCATTTTAAAAACTATAATCCACAAGCCTGTGAAAAATCTGCTTGGTCTGCTAATAATACAGATGAGGTAGTAAAATTCCCTATAGAAGTTCCTGATGGCTCTAAATTAAAAAATCAATTACCTGCCGTAGCTATGTTAGGTGTTGTGAAAGACGCTCAAAAAAACTGGGTGCATTCTGGTAAAAACAGATCCCTCTGTACACAAGATTTTTTAAGTCATAATGTAAGTAATACTGTTACAGTACAACCAGACGAGTGGGAAGATGTAACTAAATTTATTTATAATAATAGAAAGTTTTTTGCTGGTATTAGTCTTATTCCTCAAAGTGGAGATAAAGACTATCCTCAGGCTCCTTTTACTACAGTTTATACTAGTAGAGAAATAGTAAAAGAATATGGAGATGCTGCTTTGTGGTGTTCTGGTTTAATTGAATTAGGCCTAAATGCTTTCCATTTAAATCTTTGGGCAGCTTGTGATTATATGACTCTTGAACAAGCAACTGAAGAAGACTCAGAAGCTAAAAAACTTTTTGCTACAAAAATGAATAGATTTGCTAAAAAGTATTTTGATGGAGATTTAAGGCGTTTAACATACTGTATGAAAGATGTCTATAACTGGAAATTTTATATGGATCTTTATGATAGTTTTAAAAAGGTTGATTACACACAACTACTGGAAACTGAAGACAATACCGTAGGAATAGAAGAAATTAGTTGTGCCGGTGGCGCTTGTCTGATTTAGTCTTTATCCTAAAAAGGGGTATAATTTTGAGAAAAAAAAATAAAAAAGGAACCATACATATACAGGGAGATAAACATAGTATTGATAATATAGAAGATGTGGGTATAGGTTTTAAAAATAGATTAAAGCCTAGAAGCAACAATCAGAAAGACTATATTAGAGCTGTTGCAGAAAATACGATCACTTTCTGTCAAGGTGTTGCTGGAAGTGGTAAAACTCATATAGCTGTAGGTATGGCCTTTGAACATTTGATACATGGAAAGGTAGAAAAAGTAGTAATTACTAGACCTGTTGTAGAGGCTGGAGAAAAACTAGGTTTTTTACCGGGAACAGCAGAAGAAAAATTACACCCTTATTTATTACCATTATTTGATGAAATTAATTACTTTCTAAAAAAAGAACATTATAGTAAATTAGTTCATACTCGTCAAGTAGAAATTGTACCTCTAGGTCTTATGAGGGGTAGAAGTTTTCACAACTCTTTTATTGTTGCTGATGAATGCCAAAATGCTTCTTACGATCAATTAAAAATGCTATTGACACGTATCGGCATGGATAGTAAAATGGTCTTAACTGGAGATGTAGAACAGTCTGATCTAGAATTTAGAAAACAAGGTGGTTTTAAAACTGTAATAGATAGATTACAAGATACATATCATATAGGTTTTTCATATCTAGAACCTGTTGATATTGTCAGAAATCCTATTATAGCTGACATTGTTAATAAATTAAAATGAACCCTTGCCATTCGCCTGTCAGCTGCATACTATAGTAGACCAAAGGATACTGAGAAATGGGAGATATTATATCTGATGCCTAATTATAGTTATTTTTGTCCTAAGTGCGATATAACTTTCGAAAAGTTTTTTTATATTAGCAAGTATAAAGAAAGGGTGAGATGTCCAGACTGTAAGAAAACCTGTCAAAGAGATTACGATGATATCTTAACGCAGTCTGCATCTGTTAAAAAAGCTGATAGTGAACTCAAAACCATTGGAGATTTAGCTAATAGAAACAGAGACAATTTATCAGATGACCAAAAGATTGCATTAGATAAAAAGCATAATGAATATAAAGATCAGGATTTGGTTAAAGAATTACCAAAAGGTATGTCGAGAATGAAAAAACCTCAAAAGAAAATTAAGTGGAGATAATTATGACTGATAATTTTGACCAATTTATTGTAAATAAAACAAAAGACAATGAGTCTGCAACAAAACAAAAAGAAGGTATGTATTATACTGCTGTAGGGAATCAAGACTATATTGATGATGAAGGTAATACAAGACAAAACGAAGAACACGATAATACTTTTGCAAAGACAATAGATGGTAAGTTTTTTATTAAAGTAGGATTAGATAATAGAGCACATAATCCTATTGGTTTGTTTTCAGAAGGTCAACATAATAAAGTCTTGTCTAAAATAGGTAAAAATGAATTTAACTACAAAAAAGTTAATCAAAGAGTTTTTGAACTTTATCTATCTTTTTTGAGGACCAAAAATATTGCATGGCTTAATAATACTAACAGGGAACTATCATGAGATTAAATAACACACAAAAATATGCAATTCAGTGGCTAATGCACAACGATAAGTCTGTGCCAGAAATTGTTAAAGAATTAAAACTTCCTGAAAAAACAGTCAGCAATTTTGTAGCTAAAAATTCTGTAGCGACAAAAGAGAAAACAACAGATGTTAAATCTGGCCCAGTAAATTCTAAGGATTTAATGATCAGACATACCAACAGCAAGAATAATAACCAAGTCGCTGTTATGACTAAGGAAGCATCAGAAGTAAACGACGCAAATAAGAAACATCCAGCATTTACAGAACATAAGCATAATAAAAACATTTTTAAAATCACAGAATGAAACAGCAACAATATATTTCAAAATATTCTAATGATAAACAAGTAACTGCTGCACAATATATTACTGAGATTATATGTGAACATTATGCTCAAAAAAATAAGCTAGATTTACATTATAGATTCTGGACTCATAAAACATGGTCGGCTTATTACAGAAATCAAATAGGAACTGCAAATAAATTACTTAAAAAGTATAATTCTAAAGCTATCATCAGAGCTTTAAATAATCCGAAAAGTTCTAGAATTTATTCCTTGAGGGCTCCACATCTTATTGCTATAATAGAGAGTGAAGAAGATAAGCTATTAATAGAAAATACAGATTTAAACAATAGCTATGAACGAAAAACTATCAAAAAATTTGCTACAAATAAAAACAAAAAAAGTATTATTTCTAAAATAAAGGACTTAGACAATGGCGAGTAAGGCACTTAGTACTAAAAAATCAACAGCACTGTCTGTTCCCTCTATCAATACTGCTTTAGCTACAGACTTAAAGAAAACGTTTGGTGAAGATATTTTAATGTCTGGTAGTGCTATTAAGGAAAAGCAAACTATTGTTATTCCTTTAAGTCCATCATTAGACATGATACTAAACGGAGGTGTTCCAGAAGGTAGTTTTGTAGTATTGACAGGACAGCCTAAGTGTGGTAAAACTGTTACATCATTAAGTTTGGCAGCTACCGCATTAGACCCTAAGTATCAAGGCAATCTAGAAAAACCAAGACATGTATACTATTTAAATATAGAAGGAAGACTAAAGAAAAGAGATATAGAAGGCATTAAAGGTTTGGACTTGAATAGGTTTACTTTGATAGGCTCTACTCAAGGTAAGATTTTACATGCAGAAGAATATCTCCAGATTGCAGAAAGAATTATTAACCAAGAACCGGGAAGTATTGTAATTATAGACTCCTATTCTGCACTATGTACTGAAGCAGAAATTACGTCAGATATGAATAAAATGCAAAGAGCAGATGGGGCAAAGTTATTAGCAAAATTTTGTAGGAAAGTTGCAAATGTTATTCCTGTTAATAAAAATATTGTGATAGGTATTACTCATCTAATGGGAAATCCTACAGGGTATGGTGCGGAGTTTAAAGAAAAATCTGGACAAGCTATTGCATACCAAACCGATATTAAGTTACGAGCAAAAAGATTTAGTCCTTGGCTTTTAGGTAAAGAAAACAATCAAATTGGACAAGAAGTGGAATGGCAAGTGGTATGTTCTGCTCTAGGCCCTCCGGGAGCAACAACCACAAGCTATATTAGATATGGAGAAGGTTTGGATAAATATATGGAATTATTTAATCTTGCAGTAGACATTGGCATTATTAGTAAAGGTGGTGCTTGGTATACTTTTACTAGTATAGATGAAACACCTAAGTTTCAAGGTTCCGAAAAGGCTAGAGATTTTATGGTAAACAATCCTGAAGTTTATAACAATTTAATATCAGAAGTCAGTGATGCGTTAGGAATATAATGAATATCGTAGATTTAGATAATAATACTAAACAATGGAATCTAAAGGGATATATCTCTAAGGCTACAGCTACTAATAAATCTACATATCATATTCGTGCTAGACAATTATTACATGAACTATTTCCTACCCTTCAAATTTTAGAAGAAGTATCTATACCAGTTAGACCTAAAGAAGTTATGTATTTGGATTTTTATTTACCTCTCATAAAAACTTGTGTCGAAGTACATGGGGAACAACATTATAAGTTTATTCCTTTTTATCATACTACTAAATTAAATTTTTTGAAGGCGAAGAAAAGAGATAACGAAAAAAAAGAATGGTGTGAGCAAAATAATATTACATATGTTGAACTACCTTATAATGAAAATTTAGACGATTGGACAAAAAAAATAGATGAATACTAAAGAAAAAGTTAAAGAGTGGGATAGCGTTTTAGATGAATATGAAAAAGGTATTGGTCTTCCTGTTTATCAAGGACAGCAATTTTCTAACGATGAACTTGAACACTATTTTTCAATGGACAGAAAAGTTTTGGAAACTATGACACCACAAGATTGTGGCGAGATAGCATATAGATTAGGTCAGTTTAGTTTTCATATTCAACGAAGTATAAATAGAGAATTAGCAAGATGTAATTGGGCTGAAGAGAATATTAAAGAAGTCATTGCAGATGAACTAAACACATACAAAGGATATGGCTATATTGAAAAATCAACACAAGCAATAAAGCATAATGATAGTGCAAATTCATTGAACAAAATTAAAAAATACGCTAAGATGAGATCTGACAGATTGCAGTATATAGCAAATAGTATCAAAAACCTATCAGATATCTTGCTAAATATTCAGAGGAGTAAATTGAAACATGAGCAATAAAAAAGAAACCATAGAACAAATTGTAGATCTTTTAAGGTCTTTGGTTGATGACGACGAACCCCAAGAAGCACCTAAGAAGACTACTAGAAAAAAAAGAACTACTAGTAAAAAAACAAAAACTAACAGAAAAAAGAGCACAACAACTACAAAAAAAGCAAGTCTAAATAAATTTGAGAGTATGGACATTAGAGGTATGCACAAAGAAGATGTAGAAATAGACAGAAAGTTAAATGTAAAACCTCCTGCTCCAAGAACCAGAAAGTACAATAGTGTTGATGTTACATGTCGTTCTTGTGGTAAGAGAGAAAAAGTAAATCCTGTATTAGTTACAGAATCTTCTCGCTATAAATGTAATGCTTGCTCAAGGATTGGGGGTTAGTATGTCGTTAAAAGACACAGCAGCAGAAAGAGCAGTACTATCTGGCATATGTAAATATGCAGATGGCATATATTTGGAAATTGCAGACGTTATGGACGCTGAGTGTTTTACTATAGATAGTAATAAATTAATTTTTCAATGTTTACATAGCCTTTGTGAAGAAAACATAACAGCAATAGATATAGCATCTATTTTATCTAAAGCAAAAGAATTAGGTTATGAAGATTTTTTTAATAAAAAAGATGAACTCAGCCACCTGCAGGCTGTTTTAAATTTTCCTATACATCGAGACAATGTAAAAAAGTTTGCTACTAAAATAGCCAAACTAAAAATAGCAAGACTTTTAAAAGAACAACTGGGTAATGCTCAGAAAAATATCAATGGAATAAATGGTTCAGAAAGTGTTTCTCATATTATCTCTTTGGCAGAAGATCCGATTTTTGATTTTACTAACTTAATTAGTAACGACGATACTGCTCCAGAACAAATGGCTACAGGATTAGATGATTATTTAAAAGAATTACAAGAAAACCCTATAGATCAGGTAGGTATTCCTACAGGCTTTCCAGTATACGACCAATCAATTGGAGGAGGTTTGCGAAAAAGTACAATTAATGTTATTGCTGCTAGACCAAAAACTGGTAAAACTTTATTGTCAGACAACATGGGTTTAAACATAGCTAAGTCAGGCATTCCGGTTTTAAATATGGACACTGAAATGACCAAACAAGATCATATGAACAGACTTATAGCTATGATGACAGAAATAGAAATGAACAAAATAGAAACTGGCAAGTTTGCAGATTCACATGCTTCCATACAAAAAGTGAATAAAGCAGCAGAGGAATTAAAAAATGCTAATTTTTATCATAAGTCTATTGCAGGAAAACCATTTGACGAACAGTTATCTATTATGAAAAGATGGATAGTAAAGGAAGTAGGTCTAAACGATGACGGGACTGCGAAGGATTGCGTAGTTTTTTATGACTATCTAAAATTAATGGATACTCAAGGACTTTCTGCCGATATGAAAGAATATCAGCTTTTAGGATTCATGATGACTAGTTTGCATAATTTTGCTAGTAAATATAAAATACCTATTGTTGCCTTTATACAGTTAAACCGTGATGGGATAACTAAAGAAAGTACAGATACAGCTAGTGGCTCTGATAGAATTATTTGGTTGTGTAGTAATTTTACAATTTTTAAAAGAAAGAGTGATGAAGAAATATCAGAAGACGGACCTTCTGCTGGTAATAGAAAACTCATTCCTATTATTAGTAGACACGGTGGAGGTTTAGACGATAACGATTACATAAACTGTAATATGAAGGGCTGGTGTGCGAAGATAACAGAAGGTAGAACTAAATTGGAATTGGCAAATAATGACTCAAATGATACAGAAGGGTTTGTGGTTGACAATGATAAAGACGAAATCCCATTCGTATAATCAACAAGAATTGAAACGCATGTGTGATCTATTGTGTGATAATATAGAAGATGTTTTGAACGCTTTAGGTTTAGATGATTATAGAGATAATAGTAAGATGATTACTATGTCTTGTCCTATTCATAGTGGAGATAATGATTCTGCTTTAAATTTGTACTATGAAGGCGATACATATAGAGGCAATTGGAAATGTAGAACCCATCAGTGTGAACATTGTTTCAGAGGATCTATCTTAGGATTTATCAGAGGTGTCATATCTTCTCAAAAATATAATTGGTCTGAACAAGGAGATAAAATGTGCTCCTTTAATGAGGTGGTAGAATTCTGCAAAAATTTGCTAGGCTCTGACAACAATGATCTATTGGTTAGTAAGGTCTCTCAAGATAAAAATAATTTTGCTAGAATAGTTGATAAAATTAATCCTAAACAATTAATAAACAGTAAGATAACTAGGAATTCAGCAATAAAAAATATTGAAATACCTTCTCAATACTATATAGATAGGGGTTTTTCAAAAGACATACTAACTAAATATGATGTTGGACTTTGTAGTAATCCAGACAAGCCTATGTATAATAGAGTTATTGTGCCAATATATGATGACACTGGAGAGTTTTTGGTAGGATGTACAGGTAGAAGTATATTTGATAAATGCACTACTTGTCAATCGTATCACAATCCAGAAGAAATGTGTCCATCTAAAGATGTGGCTTGGCAATACTCTAAGTGGAAACATAGCTATGGTTTTAAGTCTCAGCATTATCTGTATAATTTTTGGAATGCTAAAGAATACATATACAATAATAATTATGCAATACTTGTAGAAAGTCCAGGTAATGTATGGAAATTAGAAGAAAATAATATTCATAATAGTGTTGCAATTTTCGGTTGTAATTTAAGCGATAGACAGAAACTAATTTTAGATTCTTCTGGGGCTATGACACTATTTCTTATTATGGATAACGATGAAGCTGGAGACAAAGCAGCTACAGAAATACAACAAAAATGCGAAAACACCTATACAATACATAGACCACAAATTACTGCAACAGACATTGCAGAAATGACTCGTGAAGAAATTGATACTCAAATTATACAATTTATAAAGGAAAGAACATGATTATTGCATTTGCTGGTAAAAAACAATCTGGTAAAACTAGTGCGTGTAAATTTGCTTCTAGACTTTTTACTAATCATTACTATAAATATAGAACGGTTCTCGATCAAAGCGATTACTGCGAAGTTGTCAGCACATATAATTTTGCTGACCCATTAAAAAAGCTGTGTATAGACATATTAGGTTTAACTGAAGCACAGTGTTATGGTACAGATGAAAATAAAAATGAACTGGTTAATTGTTTTTGGCCAGGTATTGACGCACAAATGACAGCGCGAGAGGTGATGCAATATGTGGGAACTGATGTATTAAGAAGGATGCAAAACAATGTATGGTCCGATGCTACGCTTAGAAAAATAAAAAAAGAGAATTTCCCGTTAGCTTTAATTGCAGACTGTCGTTTTCCTAATGAAGTTGCAGCTGTTAAACAAGCAGGTGGATTAGTTATAAAACTAGATAGGAGTTTGTATTCGTCAACTCATGCTAGTGAAACTGCACTAGATGAAGCCAGCTACGACCAATCTAATTTTGATTTAATTATTGATAATCACTCGTTATCTATTGAAGATAAAGACCAACATATTTATAATTTTCTTACAGAACAAAAGGTGATATCATTATAATTACATACTTTCGTAGTTCATCCTACAACACACACAATATGTGCGAACAACAATACTTCTTTGATTATGTATTAGGGTATAGATCTCCTTCTAATAAAAAAGCAGACAAGGGTACTATTGTACATAAAGTATTAGAAATTTTGGCATTTATTAAGTATCACCAACAACAAGGTAATCGGTCTTTTACAGACGATATTGTAGGGGAGGTATATGTTGAAGATTACAATTTGGACGGTATTATAGAGTCTGTATATACCTATTATACTAGTGCTTTTACTCATCATAAGTGGACAAATGTTGATTTTAAAGATTGCTCTAAGTGGACATATAAAGCAATTAATTATGCTGATGGAATGTTTGATCCTCGTAATAAAAATATATTATATCCAGAACAACAATTTGATATAACTATTGATAAGCCTTGGGCTAAATTCAAGTATGACACGAAAGATGGGCCACTAGAAGGTCAATTATCTATCAAAGGAACAATTGACTTAATAACAAAACCAAACGAAAATACTGCTGAAATTATTGATTGGAAAACAGGACGTAGACTTAATTGGGCGACCGGAGAGGAAAAGACGCAAGAAAAATTAGAGATTGATCCACAGCTAATGATTTATTATTATGCAGTAAATAAACTTTATCCTGAAATAGATCATTGTATCGTAACTATATATTTTATAAATGATGGTGGTCCTTTTAGTATGACGTTTAGTAAAAAAGACCTATGTAAAACTGAAGAATTACTAAAGAAAAAATTTAAACATATTAAAAATACTGTCAAACCAGAATTAAAAAAGACTTGGAAATGCACTAAGTTGTGTCATTATGGGAAAACTACATTCGAAGATACCGATATACAGCCATTGGTAGAATATAGGGATGGCCAAGTTTGTTCTGTAAATACTCCTATGACCAAATGCGAACAGGTGGCTCATGACATTTCTGTAAAAGGATACAAAAATACTGTTGACGAATACACTGTTCCAGGCTATAATATAGGACACTACAAGGCCCCAGGAAGCACAGAATGAAATTATATACTCCTTTGCATGTTCACACTCATTATTCTTTATTGGATGGTTTAAGTAAACCTAAAGACATTGTTAACAGATGTAAAACTATAGGAGCAACGTCTTGTGCTATAACAGATCATGGTTCAATCTCTGGAGCCGTTCAATTTTATCAACAATTAAAAAGCAATAATATCAAACCCATTTTAGGTTGTGAACTTTACATATCTAAAAAGTGTTCTAAAGAAAAGAAAAAAGAAAACGCAAAACTAGAACACCTTGTTGTATTATGTAAAAATCTACAGGGATGGAAAACTTTAATTAAAATAGTTTCAGAGTCTAACCATCCTGATAGATTCTATCACAAACCTAGAGTGGATTTAGATACTTTAGGGGATTTGTTAGATGATAACATTATAGCGATTACAGGACATTTAGGTTCTACATTAGCCAACCGTATTGTAGTCGAAGATAAGATAAGTGATAGCTGGAAGAAAGACGCAACAAACCACATATCGCACTTACATAATATCTTTGGAAAAGAAAACGTATTTTTAGAAGCTCAATTAATAGATAGAATAGCAAACCCTATTCAAGTTGAACTTACTGATAGCATTAGATCGCTTGGACATTCTACACAAACTAAGGTTATCTGCACACCCGATGCACATTATGCAAAACAAGAAGATGCAGTAGATCAAAGAATTTTATTGTGCAACAATATGAGAACAACTCTATCTGCTGTGAATCATAAATTACAAAATAATATAGAGGTTGGATTATCTTGCTTTTTCAATAGTGACAAGTATTACATACCATCTAGCGAAGAAATGCATGGTTTACATACTGAAGAAGAAATAGAAAATACAATATTTGTAGATCAATTGTGTGAAGATTATAATATTCTTAGTCAGCCTATTTTACCACCTTTTCAATATCCTAGTGAGTATGATTCTGACTCAGACTATTTAAGACAACTTTGTAGAGAAGGTTGGAGAAATAACAAACTTAATGGCTTAGATAAGCAAATACAAGATAAATATGTCAGCAGATTAAAATATGAATTTGATGTTTTGCATGGTGCTGGTCTATCTAGTTATTTTTTAATTGTACAAGATATCGTTAAATATATTAGAAATTCTTCTTGGTTGCCGGGGCCGGGTAGAGGTAGTGCAGCAGGATGTCTGGTTTCTTACCTTTTGGGTATTACTTCAATTGATCCTATGAAATACGACTTATTGTTTGATAGATTTTATAACGCTGGTAGAAATACTAAAGATAGAGTTTCTATGCCAGATATTGATTTAGATGTTCCTATTGATAAGAGAGAAGGTATTATTGAATACATTAAAAAAACTTATGGAGAAGACAAAGTTTCTCAAATGTTAACTTTTAATACAATGAAAGGTCGAGGTGCATTGAAAGATGTTTTAAGGGCGTATGGTAATTTGTCTTTTGAAGACATGAATAAAATTACTAAAAACATACCTGATGAAGCTAAAATTTCTGATGAGTTAGAAGAAATGAAAAAAGAACAGGGAGAGGCATCTATTATTAAGTGGACTTTAGAAAATAAAGCTAAAGATTTAAAAGAGTGGTGTTCGATAGATAAAGAAGGAAATCTACAAGGGCCCTTGTCAAAACGCTTTGAACAGTCTATTAGACTAGAGGGTACTAAAACAAATCAATCCAAACATGCTGCTGGAGTCGTGATTGCTCCAGAAAAACTAAGTAATATTTGTCCGATGGTATATGATACCAAAAATAAGAATTTGATAGCTGGTATGGAAATGCAAGACCTAGAGAACATTGGAGTGATTAAATTTGATATTCTAGGAGTAGCGGTATTAGATAAAATCATGAACATATCTTCAATGTTAAAACAAGGAGTATAAAATGCAATTTAAAGATCTAAGTATTAACGACATCTTCGTGAAACCGGGGCAAAATGCTCAATACACAAAGGTTCCTGAAGTAAGAGTTAGCTGTTGTAAAGTAAAATGTAACGCAAAACGAAAGCTAGATAATGCCGACGCTGTATTCCGACCCTTAGACGAGGTAACAAGACTTGAAAAAAAATAAAATATGTGTTTTTGACTTTGAAACAGATGGTAAAGATCCGTTCCAATGTAGCCCTGTTCAGCTTGCTGCTGTTATGGTGGATGCAGATAAATTGGAAGTTATCCCTAATTCTGAGTTTAATATAAATCTTAAACCTGAATTACTAGATAAGAATCCAGACCATCAATACGAAACCGACTTACTAGAGTTCCATGCTAAAGCACAAAATAGTACAGCTTCAGAAGTCTTAAACAGTTGGCAAAATTTCCCTCCACAAAAACAATCTTGGAGTCAATTTGTTAACTACTTAGATAAATATCACACTAGAAGCTCTCGTAAAAGTATGTTCTCTGCTCCAATAGCAGCAGGATATAATATACTGAGATTTGATATTCCTATAGTAGACAGAATGGCTTTAAAATATAAAAATGTAGGGAAAGATAAAACCAATAATATTTTTCATCCAAGAGACAAAATAGATTTAATGCATCTAATGTTTCTTTGGTTTGAAAACAATGAAGATTTAAAAAGTCTTTCGCTAGATACTATGCGTGAGTATTTAGGCATAAGTAAAGAAGGAGCACATGACGCTATGAAAGATGTCAATGACTGTGCTGCTATGTTGATTAGGTTTTTAAGGCTTCATAGGAATGAAGCCAAAAAGATTAAATTTAGAAATTCTTTTGCACAATGAAATACTTTGAATACAAAAACTGTGGATGTAAATTTGCTCTAGACGAAAATGAAAACATCATTTTTGATCCACAAATTTCTTCTATAAACTTAAAATGTAATGCTACTTGGGATTTAATATCAAGTGGAAATACTAAAGGCTGTTTTCAGCTAGAGTCCAGACTTGGAAGAAGTATGGCTAAAAAACTCAAGCCAGATTCTATAGAGCAACTTTCAGCCTTAATTAGTATTATGCGACCGGGATGTTTGGAGGCTGTAAGAGATAGCAAGACAGTTAGTAATCATTACATAGACAAGAAAAACGGACTAGAGTCTATAGATTACTTTCACCCTGCTCTAGAACCTATTCTTAAAAATACTTTTGGAGAAATGGTTTATCAAGAACAGGCTATGCAGATTGCTAAAGAATTAGCTGGTTTTGACTTACAGGAAGCAGATATGCTGCGTAAAGCTATTGGTAAGAAAAAAGCAGGAGAGATGTCTAAGCTAAAAGACAAATTTATTAAAGGTTGTAAAAAATTAGATATTATTTCCGCTGAACAAGCAGAACAAATATTTTCTTGGATTGAAAAAAGCCAAAGATACAGCTTTAATAAAAGTCATGCTGTTAGCTATGCAATGAATGCTTACTTATCTGCATATAGCAAAGCACACTTCACCAGAACATTTTTTGCGTCATATCTTAAATTTGCTAAGGATAAAATAGATACACAACAAGAAATCAAAGAACTCATACAAAATGCTTCTCAAATGAACATCTTGGTTTCCACGCCAGATATTAGAAAGCTAAACCAATATTTTGTTTTAAAAAATAAAATTATATATTTTGGTTTGACAGATATTAAGGGTGTTGGTCAATCTGTTTTTAAGAAGCTAGAGACTTTAGTAAAAGATTATGATATAGATAAATTAAGTTGGATAGAATTACTTTTTAATATATTACTAAACTTGAATAGCACAGCAGTTAAAGGCTTGATATCTTCTGGGGCAATGGATCATTATGGCAAAACTAGAAACTGCATGTTATTTGAATATAGTATAATTTCAGATCTAACAAAAAAAGAAATAGAAAAATGTCAAAAATACATCTCTGAAGACTCGACCATAAAAGACATACTGCAAAAACTAATGTTAGATAAAATTAATATTAGAAGACAAGCAATTGTCAACAATCATATTAAAAGTATAGACAAACCACCATTTGACTTAAACGACTCAATAGAGTGGATTTCTGATAAAGAATATGAACTATTAGGATACTCCATATCCTGCTCCAGAATTGACATGTATGATGTTTCTAATACAAATTGTACTTGTGGGGATTTCTTAAAAAATGCTCAAAAAGAAGTAGTATTGGCTGGAGAAATAGAACAAGTAAATGTAGTCAAAACTAAATCAGGAAAAAACAAAGGTGCTGAAATGGCATTTTTGAGCCTGTCAGATAGTACAGGAGTTTTAGATTCTATTATTATATTTCCAGAGACATATAGAGTTTATCAAAATGTTTTATTTGATGGAAATATTGTTATTATTAAAGGAAATAGATCTAAAGATAAGGAAAGTTTAATAGTGGATAAAATTTTTATTCCACAGTCTTGACAAAGTTCAAGATTAGCCTATAATACGTAACAGCTTAATCTGTTTTTTTAACCCTTTTGATATGGAGTAATTGATATGAATACAGTTATTTTACGAGGCAATCTTACTAGAGATCCAGAACTTAGAAAGATTGATAGTGGAGATAGACAAATCTCTGTTATTAATTTTACTGTAGCTGTCTCTAGAGAATACACCAAAGCAAACGGTGTGAGAGATAAGATTGTTTCATATATTCCTTGTGAAGCATGGGATAGTGGTGCAGAACTTATCGCAGAGTCTTTCAGAAAAGGAGACCTGGTTTTTGTCGAGGGTTCGATGAGAAACGATAAGTGGGAAAAGGATGGAGTAAAGCATAGTACTATGAAAGTTAGAGTAAATAACTTTTCAAAGATTACTAAGCTAAAGAAGAGTACCACTAGTACAGAATCTAAGGAACAACAACCTGTAGCATTCTAATTATTTTTTATTAATAGCAAAAGGAGTCTCTAGTATATGAGAAAAAAAAGAATTTTAATGGTTGGTGAACACCATGTCGCCAAATCAGGGTTCGGCTTGTATACTAGAGAAATCCTACAAAGACTACATAATACTGGAAAGTATAAGATAGCAGAATTAAGTTGCTTCAATACTAATCTGCATAATAATCAAGTTCCATGGAAAGTTTATCCTAATGCAGTTGGTAATGACCATGAACATGCTAAACAATATAATGCTGATCCAGAAAATGTTTTTGGTAAATGGAGATTTGATCAAGTTGTTTTAGATTTTAGACCAGATATTGTATTTGATATTAGAGACTATTGGATGCTTGCTTGGCAAGATGCTTCTTTACTTAGGCCATATTTTCATTGGGTTATTGCTCCTACTGTAGACTCATTACCTCAACAATATCATTGGATGCAAACTTTTGCTAATGCAGACTTTGTTTCTGGTCATACAGATTGGGCTGTAAATTACATGGATGCATCTGGATATAATATAAATACATGTCCAAGCGTATCTGATTCTGTAGATACAGATGTATTTAGGCCAATCAATTTTTCTCACAAAACAAACAAAGCTTTACACATGCTACCTACTGATTCTTTTGTGGTAGGAGCAGTTATGAGGAATCAAAAACGCAAATTAATTCCTAATCTAATGGGTGCTATCAGAGATCTAAGATTGCTGTCGAAAAACAGTAATGTCTATCTATATCTACATACCAGCTACCCCGAAAAAAGTGGATGGGACATCCCTTCATTATTACAAGAGTATGAGGCATATAATTTTACTTTCTTTACATATTATTGCCCACACTGTAAAAAAGCATGGGCTTCATTATGGAAAGGACCTAAAACAAAATGTCCTTTCTGCCATAAAAACGGCGCAAGTTTTCCTAATGTGGTACACGGCTTAACAGATAATGAATTAAAAAATATCTATAATTTTTTTGATGTCTATGTTCAATATGCAATATGTGAAGGATTAGGTATCCCTCAGCTTGAAGCTGCTTCTTGTGGTGTTCCTGTTTTCTCAGTAGACTACAGTGCTATGAGTGAAGTAACTACTAAATTAAAAACAAATAAAATACCGTATGCTTTATTTAAAGAATTAGAAACTGGAGCATTTAGAGCAGTTCCTAACGATAAAGATTTAGTTAAACAATTGTTTCAGTACCTAGAACTTTCTAAAGAAGAACAGAAAGAAAAACAAGTAAATATTAGAAAAGCAATTATAGACAATTATAGTTGGGATAAGACAGCAAAAACATATGAAAAGCTATTTGACAGTATAGAACCTAAAAATAATTGGGATACGCCTATGATGTTTGACTCTAACAACCCTACAATACCTAAAGACATAACAAGCAATAGGGAATGGATCACATATGCTCTTAAAAACATTATCATGAGTCCACACCTATTAAAAACTACTATGATACAATCAATGATTCAACACCTAGACCAAGGATTTGTAGCTGCTGGAGGAAACATAGTAAATTACAACAGGGATATGGCTAAAAAAGTTTTGGAGTCTATACTAAATCATAAAGCATTATTGGAAAATTTAAGATCAGGAAAAGCTAAAGACGAATCACCCTTCCTGAAAGGATAAGAATGTCTTCTGCTAAAAATATATTATATATCGGGCCTTATAGAGAAGAATCTAACAGAGGCTTTTATGCATATATGAATATTAAAGCCTTACAAAAAGCAGGGCATAATATTAAAACTATCCCAAGATTTTGTGAAAAATACTTAAATAATAAAATATTTAATGATATCGCAGATTTAGAAAAAAATAATTTTGATAGGTACGACATTTGTATACAACATTGTGGTAATAGTGAGTTTGTTTACCACTCTGATTTTGAAAGAAATATAGGCATATGTGATATCTCTGGTTTTGATCCAGACCCTATTATTAATAATAATCTATTCTTGTTAGATCAAATAGTGGTCAACTGCAAAGTTAAATTAAAAGTTTTACAGAACATTGTATCCTCTAAACTGTATGATAAATTTGTTTATTCTCCACAACTTTTAGACTGTGCTAATATTGAAGAATATAAAACCCCAGAAACTTTTGAGTGGATGGAAAAAGATAGATTTTATTTTTATACAGAATTAAATTTTACTGAGCAATACGATTGGGAAAAATTAATTTATACTTATGTAACTACTTTTACCAATAGTAATACTGGACTTATATTAAAAACCAATAACTTGTCAAAAGAAAAATCACAACTTGTTCTTGAGGATATACGCGATATTCTTACTGACAGCAGATTAAAAGCTAACGATAATAATATGCCTATTCTTATTAATAATGTTTTGGATAAGTCAGATTTAGCAAAAATATATAGTAATGTACATTGTTTTGTAGACGTTAATAAAACAAATGAAGCATCATACTCAGTATTAAATTTAGCAGCCATGAATAAACACATCATATCAAATGATAGGCTTACAACTTCATCATATTTAACAAATTGTTTACATGTTAATTCTATGATTTGTAATTCACAAGCAGCTTATTATAATGACATAACAGATAACAATATATATAATTATTATTATACTATGGACAATAATGATTTAAGACAAAGTATGATTACTGCTTACTATTCCAGACATAAACAAATAGATGATTTACATGATGATATATCACAATACGATATCTCTAACATTAATAATTTATTATAATGACTATTAAAAATTGTATTTTAAAAACACTAAATAAAGATAATATGCATGTTGTTATTTCTAGCACAGATAACAAACATATATATAGATTTTTTACTAAAGTCTTAGGTAAAAAAAATGTACATGGTATGGACGATGCTATTTTTAGTCATATAGGTATTCACAGTGTAATATGTTTAAACAAAACAGAAATGCTAGAGAAGTGTTTATATCTCGCACACCATTTGCATGTTCCTTTAATTATATTGGATTGTACAGCAAAACCAAAATTTGTATCTTTAAATAAAATATCTCCACCTAAAATTACATACAGACAGATAGCATTAAATGCTAATGTTGCTGAATCATGGGGCATAGATAATTATCATGATGCAATAGGAATGGATATTACTGACAAGAAAGACATTGACAAGTGGAAAGCACTGTTTAAAGAATTGTCTGAAGAAGTTTTTAAACTAGATACAGAACAGGATGATAATGGCTAAAGATATAGCATTAATAATTAATGAAGATACTCAATACCCTGATAGTTACAGTGAACACGAACTATCTGATATTGAACAAATAGACAATAACTCTTGTGATAATATTTTTATAGGAGATCTGCTAGACTATATTCCTCCCAAAGATTTTGAGGATACTTTAAATAGTATTGTAGATAAAACTAAAACAGATGGATTAATTCATATACAGGCACCAGATATATTTCAAGTATGTTGGTTTGGTGCTAGGATGAATTTAAGTATGGATAAACTTAGATATATTTTATATGAAAATCAACGAGGTTTTTGCCACACTTTTGATGAAATGATAAGTCTAGTGAATAAGATAAAAAATACTAAAATAGACATGGCATCATACACAAACGGATATGAATATAGTATATCTATAAAAAAACATGAAGAAACCGATTAGCTTTATTATAACATGCCCATATTATGATAGTGGAATAAAATCACTAGGGTCAAAATGTCTATTTACCAATAAGCGTAAAAACATAATAGAAAAACAATGTTATTCTATAGCTAAATTTTGCGTAAACACACCGTATGAAATCATTCTAGTAAATAGTATTGAAAACTATAAAACACATAAATTTATACAGAAAAAACTACCTCATGTTAAGTACTTGTATTTAGATTATAATAATATTAATTATGGAGGATCATTTCTTAAAGGTTTAGCACTTGCCAAATACCCAGATGTAGTTAATATAGAGTGTGGGTTAGTTCTGTCTTCTCAATGTTTGAAAGACCTAGATACGTCAACTACAGACATAACAATAGGCTGTATTACTCACAAGCACAAACAAAATGAAGATATTGATTTAGGTTGTGTTATAGATAATGGTAATGTATTGAATTTATTTTTTGGCTTACAACACAAATATATAGGATTAGTTTATATCAATCAGCACACTAAAGATTTTATTATGAATAACTTTGAATTTGAAAATAATAAAAATAAGTTCTTATTTGAAATTTTGAACTATTGCATTTCTAAAGGAAGCACTTGCAAACCTAGTACTTTAAAAAACAAAGACACTCATTTAGTATTTAACAAAAAATCACTACAACAATATATAGGATAAAAATATGGCTGTTATAAAAATTAAATATATCGACAATCATTTGGGAGTAGCCTGTTCAGTTTTTGATAATAAAACATACGAATCTCCTTGTGTAAAAGAATTGATTAAATTATCTCTAGATGATAAATTTAAAACAAAATATAATTATGCTATATATACTGATGATTTTCAAGTTCCTGTAAATTTATTTATTCCTAATTTTCATTTAAATTATCTTAATACAGAGAAAAAAGATATCGTAATCTTGGACGAAAAACTTTTAGAAATACCAGCAGTATATGACCATCATAATTATTATACATATGATAATGAAGAACTTTTAGAAAAGCTAGAAGATAAATATCATAAGCTAACTTTTACAAACATTAAATCTCTAGAGGAGATCAAAAATGTATCAACAGATGAATGATACTGATAAAATTAAACTTATAAAAAAGTTATACGTAGAAGAAAAACAATCCTTTGGAGAAATAGCCAAAACACATGGAACTTATGCAAATAAGGTGAGAAGAGATGCTATGAAGTTTAAATTACCCATACGAAATAAAAGCGAAGCACAAAAAAATGTTTTGCAATCTGGCAAATCTAAACACCCAACTAAAGGAAAGAAAAGGTCGGATTCTGAAAAAGATAAAATTTCTTTAAGTATGCATTCATCTTGGAATAATCTATCAGACAAAGAAAGAAAAAAGAGAAAACAAGATAGTAAAAAAAGATGGAACGATATGGACGATAAAACAAAAGAAAATATGCAACATGCGGCACATGTAGCTATTAGAAGATCTAGTGTTGAAGGATCTAAACTAGAAAAATTTCTTCTTGCTAAATTATTAGAAAATAACTATAAAACACAATTCCATAAAGAACAAATTCTAGCGAATACAAAATTACAGATTGACATATTCTTACCACAGCATAATATAGCAATAGAAGTAGACGGACCTTCTCATTTTGAACCTGTATGGGGAAGTAATGCTCTAAACAGAAATCAAAAATATGATCAGAAAAAAACAGGACTTATACTTGGTAAAGGTATGAAGCTTATTAGAATTAAACAAACAGGAGATTATTCTAAAGCTAAAGCAATTATTTTGAGCAACAAACTTATGAAATTACTAGAAAGTATTTCGGATAGTAAAGAACAATTATTTTACATAGAGGACAACAATGACTAAAAAGCCAAAAATTCATGATATTGAGTGGACAGACTATGTACTAGGACTTCTGTCAGACGACGAGAAAATTATGGGTAATCCTACCACAGATGGATTGCGTAGGATTTTTGAGATAGCTATGAACTGTACTTTAACAGGATCTTCTTCGGAAGTCACTCAATCTCCAGACCCAATGAATGGCAATAGGGCCACTGTGGTCCATTCTCTGACGTATGTTTTAAATGATTCTAAACTAGACAATGCCATTAAAACCAGAACAGTAAATGGGGCTGCTGATGTGTATTGGGGAAATTGTGACAAAATTTTCCGTAATCATCCTGTGGCTGTTGCAGAAACAAGGGCTGAAGGTAGGGCTTTAAGAAGAGGATTACGGTTAAGGAAAGTGGTAGCCGCTGAAGAACTAGCTGAAGAAGTAGAAGATATTGATGGAACAACGGTAGGCAAAGTTACTAATAATCAGTTAAATTTTATGGATGTTCTTTGTAAAAGGCTGAATATTAATCCTGTAAAATGTTTAGAAAATATGGATTTATCTATAGATATTGACGAGCTAGATCATACTAGTGGTGTATCTATTATTAGAAAGTTATCTAGTTATCAACAGGATACTAGTGCTATACCCGAAACTATTCTAGGATACGAAGAGGACTGGAAATGAGAGCGTCATATAAAGTTAGTGATAAATTACAATTTGAAGTTGAAGGCGAAGGCCAAAAAGAAATATTTAAAGAGCTTGCCTCTATACAAGAAATTTTTGGAGAAACGAAATGTGGAATGTGTGGATCTGAAAATATTAAATTTGTAGTAAGAGTTGTAGAAGACAATGAATATTATGAATTGCGATGTATGGACTGTGGAGCCACACTTGCTTTTGGTCAACACAAGAAGGGTGGTACGCTGTTCCCTAAGCGTAAAGACGATAAGGGAGAATATATGCCAAATAGGGGATGGTATAAATGGCAGGGCAAATAATTGAACCTGAAAAGAAAAAATTATTTAATCCATTTAGTATTTCAAACCTTTTTAGAATATTTAGTCAAAAAGGATTAGGTACAGGAATAAGCTCATCTCCACAATATCCAGGTATTGGTATTCTAGGCAGTAACTCAACAACAGTAGAAGATCTTAAAAAAGATTTTGGTTGTTGTTGTGAGGAAGCTCCAAGGTCTAGAATTTGTTTTCATGCAAATTATTCAAAGTGGCTCTCAATGGAGGAAAGAACATTACGAGCCAGTTTTCAGGACGAAAATAGAACCAATCTATACATATTCGGATACTCTGAGGAGTTGGGTGACCACAGAATAGACGATAATACAACATTTGAATATGGTGGTGTAGAGGTTCCTTGGTATCAAACACGAGATTTAGCTGGTCCGGGATGTGATGTAGTAATAGATTATTTTTATTCGAAATGTGGAACCTATCCGTATTTAGAATCTTATGATGTGAAAGAATTTATCGAGTCTGGAGGATTTTATTTAAGTAATTGTGAATGGGGAAATAATGCTGATAATGATGAAGATGGATGTGGTGACAAGATAGGTTTTGAAGATCATATGATAACTCTTGGATCTAGTATTCGTAGAGGTTGTAATACAATTTCAGCTGCTTATGAAAAATATAATAATAGCAATTCTCCTTTACTAACAAATGTGATGGTTCAAGGTGCAGCAACGGCTGAAATAGTTGGGGGAACAGCACCATTTACTACAACCAATAAATACAATGTAAACCGCAATGTTGATGACGCCCCAGGCTGTCCAGGAGGTAATGTTCAAGGTAAAGGAGATAGGCTTGGAAATGGAGCTCTACTCTTGTTTGGAGATAGTAATATGTTTTTTGGTGGCACAGAGGGCGATACATTTTCCGAAACATTTGATGAATATTACGAAAGAACTCAAGGAGGAGATCTTCCTTCAGAGTTAGAGTTTTATAGAGGAAGAAACATAAGTACTTTTAGAAGAAACTTGATGCTGACTAAAATTGCGGATTTATTTACGTAATAAGTTTAAAGATCCGTACGCACACAACGTCCAGATCCAGTAGGACTTCTTATATACCCAGGAGGACAAGGCAGCGGCGTAGTTGGGCCACTACCATCATCCGGATATGTTCCACTACAAGTCACAATAGGAAATGCCTTCATACAAGGTTGCCCCATTTCGTTTGTTTTACTAAAGCCTAGTACCATATCTTCTCCCATGCTTTGTTCGGGTAGATCGGGGTACTTAAATATTTCTTCAAGATCATGTAGTACAGGATTAGCAAATTCATCAAGTCCTTGTACAGTATATTTCTTAGGCGTACTCCATAAACCTAATTGAGTACACTCATCTGCAACAGGCACGGTGTCACCACAACCATCAAACTCTTTTTTCTTATAAGTATCAATATAACCTAAAGGCAGATATTTGCCTTCACCACTATGTACAGCAGTAATTCTAGTACCTATATTACAAGGTCTATTAACTACATCATATACAGTAATTGTACCATAGCTCCCACCACCACCACCAGCTAATTGTCCACAACCTAATGGACTTTGAGAAGAAGGAACATCTTCTCCATAACCACCAATAAGAACAGCTTTAGCTGAACCCCCTGCTGATAATGGCTGAATTAATTGAGCTGCTACGATTTTTTCTCCGGCAGGTATTGTCCATACACCTCTTTTGTCATCCCATCTCAAATCAATAGGGCCAGTAGGCCAACTTTTAGGATTACTCATCCATCCTGTAGTAAAACTATCACTACCATCACCAGGCACAGGTTTACCATCAAGATCATAACCCCATGAAGTTAACATTAAAGGGCCTCTTAAAGCACCAGCCCTTACATTATTGAAATCCTGTTTTGCATTATCTAAATCCAATACCTGACTAATAGCTCCATATGTACAATAGTCTGTTTGAAATCCAAAACTAGATCCTCTTCCACTAAAATATGAATTAATATTTGCTCTAGTACTAAAAGGATTTAATCTAAAATTATCAATAGCTAGATGCTTTTTAGGTGTCATCCCACCCTCAAATGGAGGCATACTTAGAGGACTTGAATTATTTCCAGGCTCATCAGGCAAATTTTTAGGACTCATATAACCCATTGCAAAAGTAGCTGCTGTAGATACAGGAGCAAAAAACATATCCAAACCTACAGCTGCATACTTAGCATAATTATCTTGATCCTGAAATATAGAAGAATCATAAGCCTTAGTTAAGCCAACTTCTGTTTTACAATCAAAAAGCTGTCCCTGAAAAGGATCAGGGTAAGAAAGAGTCATTATTTGTGATTGGCTATGAGCGTTAGCCCCTGCATTATTTTCTATTTGTTGTCTAAATAATCTTTCTCTAATTTGCCCAGCAACTCTCATAGCACTATTATGATTTCTAATTATTTCATGATAGTTTTCTTTTAGTATATTATAATTATCTCGTCTATCTGCTATGTTCTTTTTAATAAAAGTATTAAAATTTTCAGCAGCATTACCAAATTTAGGTTTATAGGTTTCATAGTTATATGTAGTTGTACTACCAGACTTATCAAATTTAACTACGACACTAGCTAGTAATGCTTCGCCTACATTTTTTTCTCCTAAACTTTCTGCTGGCGATTCTGCAATGGTTACGTGACCAGATTCGTATCTAGTTCTCCAAGGAATCCCATGTGATGCATAATTTTGTCCAGCATAATCCATATTGCTATAGCTTCCATATTGCCAAGGATTCAGGTCTTCTCTTACTTGTATATCTACTCCACCTCCATTTCTAGCTCCATAAGCCCCACCTCTCCACGGCCCATAAACCAACTGATTATTTTTCATAGGAATAGCAATTTTAGTAAAACGACCAGCCGCTACATTCTCTTTAAATATATTAGCATAACTAGTATCTAGTGTGCCTCCACTATTACTAAATCCAAATAAACCTCGACCTAAACACAGGCTAATAGCTCTTAAACCAAAACTATTAATACCACCACTTAAAACAGGTCTATGACTAATAATACTAGGCATTTTAATTAGAATCCCCAACTCTCCACCAATATTATAAGCTCGTCCATCTACCTGTGCTTTTGTATACAAAGTACCATTTTCAACAATATATTCTGCATTCATTAAGGTAGGATCAAAAGTAGTATTATATAAACCTTTACCTAATGTGTCTCCCATAGGAATACCTACAAAACAAGTCAGTTTTCCTGCATTGTCAAAAAAAGGGGCTAATGTAGTATTCCCTATAACTTGACGTTCATTATCTGGCCAACCAGAATCTATAGGAGTATCCATAAGAGTAGCTGCACCGCCTTCTCCTAAAAATATACCTGTATTGCTAACATATCCTGTAGGATCTTGAAAGCAAGTTGTGCCACCATTAAGAACCACTAAATAATATTGACCATAATATGTTTCATATAAATTTTTAAAGTAACTATAACACACTTCTTCATATACCATAGCTCCTGGACTTTTAATTCCTAAACTTTTTACTGCTTCTACAGCAGACCTAGCGACATAATGAGCGCTTCCTTGATTTCTTAGGAAACTTACTGCTCTAGTTACAGGAAGTTGACAAGCATTCAAACAACTTCTAGATAGACTATTAGGATTCTCTATACCCCATAGTTTCCAAGTGTCTAAATTTCCACAAGCAATAAATTCTCTTTCCTGAACGGCATGTGTGCCTCCGACACCAGAGAACCCATTTTGAATTAAGGCTTGGCTAAGCTTACTAGTATCAAACCTCATATTAAAATCACTAGTATAAGAATATAGTGGTCGTTGATTATAAATTTGACCTACTAAAGCACCTTTAGCATTACCTCCTATGTAAGCTTCTTTAATATAATTAATATGATGACCAGTAATAAATCTAGCAGTTTTAACACCTTTAAATTCTGCTCCTATACTACTACTAATGCATTTATCGCTATTTTTAGCGGTATTAACTATATTTTGAACACTACCAAAAGTAGTTTCTACTCTTTTGTCTATTAATTTAAACTTAATCCATTGTCCTTCTATTGTGCAGTGGAAATCAAAACCAGCTTCGTCGCACACTGAATTAGCCAAGTCTAATATACTCATTTTATATGCACTAGTACTAGCATAAGGAATACCATTGGCAAGACGAGTAATAGGAGTAAAATCTACAAACAGTGTATCACTTCCACCTACAGTTTTTATCTTGAAACCATTACTATATAATGAGCCTAATATTGCACTATAAGTTGAATTACCATGAGCTACTCTGTTTTGATTTGATAATCCATATTTGCTACAATCACCAGCTTGTGGACGTGCTGTTGCATTGGTGCCATTAACGTTTTCGTTTCTAAGGTTTACAGGAACAGATGCTCTCTCAGTAATAGCATGTACGTTCGCTCCATTTACATCGGCTATGCTTGTACGGACAAAAGTAGTACCGTACTGACTTTGCCAAGCGCGAACGCTATCAAAACCAACTACATTTTTATTCAACATTATATCACCATTCGCAAGCATTTCTTTAGCACAAGTTAAGGTAACCTTTGTTGTATTCCCACCACCGTCTTCACTATTACTAAGAGACTTTATAATACCACCAAAGTTAAAGCTATTACAAGTAAATATAACAGCTCGTCCAACATTCTCTGCTGGACTAACACCAAATGCATTTGTACCTGCTTTTCCAGCTAGTGTGAAAGAAAGAGTAGAAGATTCGCTACCTAGTCCTATATTGCTAGTAAACCCTAAAATTCTGTCTGTTGCATCTGGGCCAAAAACACTATTGTTTGTTCCTGCATAAACTAGTGAATAGTTTGCTGTAACTGATTGACATGGCATAATATATTTCCTTAATATGAACTAGACGAACTAGACGAACTAGAGTCAGATGAACCGTCTATAATAATACTGTCTTTGTAAGATTCAAAATTTAATGTACTTAAAACCTTAGTATCAGGATTAATAAATACTCTACGTTTATCTTGATATAAATATTTATTATATAAATCCTTGGTGTTTCCTTCTATAGTATATACACCAGCAGGCATTTGAATTAATTTTACTCTGTCACTAAATGTCTTTTTGTATCCTAAAGGCCCAGAGACTGTAAACTTAACTTTGACAGGATCTGTTTGAATAACAAGTTCATTGGTATATATGGTATTAGGAGAAACTTCATGAGTGGTAGTAGTAACTGTTGGTATGTCCACAGTAGGAGGTGTAGGAGTTATTTGAGGCGGGAATGAAGGAATTGCAGGAGGAGGATTTGTTATTTTAGAAGAGTCGTATATATTTATTAAAAGATCTCCGTGTTTAAAATTTAAAGTTTCTTTATCTGTATGTAAATCATTGATAATAAAATCAATCATTTTAGAATAAAAATTATCATAAGGAGTATCATTTACAGCTTTTAGCTTATTACCATTTTGATCAGTAATCTTAACGATATAAGCTCCAGGCTTTATACTGTCTAGAAAAGTTTTATTATCTACAGACTCATTATTTAGTCTTAGATCTACAAGACTCTTTGTTTCTTGATCATAATACTTATATGATATAATATAATCAGGATATCCACCAGACAATAAAAGAGTTAAAAAGCCCCCATGAAGTGAACCACCAGATCTTTTTACATACAAACTATCTAATAAATCAAAATTATTTAAATTATTTAAAAATTGATAATTATTAGCAATAGCTTTTTGATTTGTTCTGCAATCAAAACTTACAGACGAAATATCATTAGTTCTTAAATCTTCAGAAGTTTGTGTGTTTTTCAAAAAGTCAATCATAAATATACTACCTGCTATATGTTTATTTTGTAGGTAAACCTTATCTCCTACAGTAGCCATAGCAAGTTCTTCAAAAGTACCATCTGACAAAAGACGACTTAAGGTTATGTCTTTATCGTTTTTAAATTGAGATAAATTTAAATCTGTTGTAAGGACAGACCCTTTTAATAATTTTATTGTTCCAACATTATTGTTATATTCTTTATCTATTTTAATTTTTTTACTGTCTGAAATAACCAATGATATATTTTCATTAAGGATATCCACCTCGCTAGTATCAGATATATCAAAACCCTTATAAAAAGGTATGGTAAAGAACCATTCATTATTTTTAAAACCAAAAAACTTAATATTAACTAAACTGTGCGTATCACAATTAACACTTCCATAGATAGCTTTTCTATCAAATATTTGATTACCAATTTCCAATCGTATATCGCTTCGTTCTGTAATATTAGAAATATAACTTAATACCTCACTATCACTAATTAACATTCTATAAGGAATAAATAATGTATCTAGTATTGGCTGAGATAAAACTTGTGTGCCTATGTCTAAAGGAAAATCATTAACTGTTATCAATTCAGCAGAAAGGGGGATTATATTTTCTGCGGTTTGTACATCTGTTAAAAAAGTACAATTATCTTGATTTACAAATTCAAAAACATATGAACCAGGATATATTTGACTACCTATATCATAGCTATACTCTATAGGATTTGAATTCAAGTCTTGAGATAGTTGTATGCCTATTTGATTGCCAGAGCTATCAAAAATTTCACTACCGGGTTGTTTTAGAGACTCTATTACAGTAGTGTCATACTCGTCTATACTTGTAATTAAATTACCTTTTTCTCCTGTTGTGCTACTATATATATTAATTCTATGAGGACCTTCACCAAATAATAATGTAAACTTATAGTCTTGTAAAAAGCTATCGTGTATAGCAGGAGGGGTTTTACTAATGATATTATATTGAGGATTAGCATTAGGAAAATTAAATGTGAAATTAGATCCACTGGCCAAACAATTATTAGCATCTCGTACGGAAACATTTCCCGAACTCTGTACAGTCACAGGTATTTTACCTACAAAGCCAGAACCAGAAGGAAGAATTACACTTTGAGTTCCATAAGATACAATATAAGGAGGTTGCCCGCCAGTAAAGCCTATGTGTATTGAACCTTCTGATGCACAAGGCTCATTGTTAAGAACTACTTGAGTAATACTCATAGGTGTAGGACTATTAACTTGATATTGTACTGATGTAATAGGAATTGATCCACCTAAAATATTAGCAGTATATGTCCCAGTGCCTAATCCATTAACAAAAAAACCATTAACAGAGGTATCCGCATCAGTAGGAAGATTTTGCCAAGACACTGATAAAGGCTTATCTATAGAACAAATACTAGCCCCATCACCAGTATAAGTTATATTTAATGAGACACTACCATCTGTATCTAATGGACATAATACATCCGTAGAAGAACCTTCTACATTTATAGTACAAGTTGGGACATCATTAATAGCAAGTCTAAAATCAGCGGTTCCACTTAAAGCTAAGCCATTCGTAGGACTAAACGCATCGAGATCTTTTGCTACTACAACAGCATCGTAAAAGGGCTTAGTGTTGTAATCTAATTGAACACCACTATTAAAAAATAATGATCCTACAAGAACGCTTTCAGTAGGATTATCTGTAATAACAGAAGAAGGAACTATGGTAAACTTATTTCCATCAATACCCGCAAGACTTAGTTGTATTTCAGACTGTGTTTCATCTTGTACGTAAATATCAGCAACTTTAAATCTACCCAAACTAGTGTCTGTAGTTTCATTAATAGATGTCCCAGTAGGTTGTAAGCTAACAGTAGGGGCTTCGTCCATATCATTAATACTTAAAGTAAATTGACCTCCTAATTTAGTTGCTGGACTACTACTAGGATGTCCAGAGGCTACTATAAAATATTGGTTTTGAGTTTCAAAATCTAGTGCTCTATCTGCTAATACTTTTAAATCTGGATCAGTTGTACTATTATCAAAAACCCAAAAAGGATCTAATGCACCACGAAAATCTCCTACAACTCCACCTGTTGTAAAAGCTAGATTGGTAATAACTAAATCATCTCCAGCAAAATTATCTTGATCTTGAATAGTAAGAGTACTAAGAAATGTTTCAACTGTAGAGGAAGTTTCATTTATTGTTCTAGCAGAAGGCGTAAAAATAATACCGCTAGGCTCTAACACATCTTCAATATTAAGAGTAAAAACACCTCTAACAATAGGAGCAGTAGTACCAATTATTCTACCTACTAAAAATCCAGTATAACTATTCCTAGTTTCATAGTCAAAAACATAACCACTAGCTACACTTAAAGTGCCAGCGTTAGTCGCAGCATTATAAGAAACATTAAAAAATGTAGAGTCAATACCTGTAATAATTACCTCATTATCTGTTCCTCCGTCTGGATCTGTTAAATCAAAAGTAGTCAAGGTCGGTAAGAGATTGGAAGGAATATTTTCTTTTACTGTAGCAGTCGTATTAAATAGATTTAAACTAATAGGACTATGTCCAGCAACATTTAAGGTAAAGCTTTTTGCTGCTGTATATTCTGTAGTTCCTGTGCTTTTTGCAAGAACTGTTACTGTATAATCTGTATTAGGCTGTAAGACACTTCCGGCTTTTACAAGTAAAGACAATTTATCATCACTAATCTTAAAATATTGTTTATTAATTCCTGCTGCTATGTCTATATCGTTATTATCGAACGGAGAGTCATCAACATCACTCAAAGATATTGTTGCAGCAGGGTAATCTTGTGTTGCTAGATCAAAGTTAGATGCAATTTTACCGCTAGATGGGTTTAAAGTTATATCTGTAGGAGGTTCATTAACATCATTAATAGTCAATAAGAAAGTATCAACAAAAGGCACTCCCCCAATATAGGGGTCTACTCCAGTAATTACACCGGTCATGACTGTTGTAGTTTCGTGATCAAGAGCTATTCCAGATTTAACATATACATTAGCTCCACTAACTGTAAATATCTCACTTCCTAAAACTTCATTAGCAGAAAAAGTGTTGGTACCAACAAATTCGTCATCTGTAAATGTGATAGAACCAATAAAAATTTCTCCTGTAGTAACTTGACTTGGAGCCAAGCTAATAACAGTTTCATCTATACCAGTATTTGCAAAACTTATACTACTTAAAGGAGTAGTGGTTGTAGATAAAACAGCTAGACTACCACTAATAGTATTAGTTTCATATGTAGTTCTAGGCATCAATACAAAATTTTCTAATCTATTGTTCATACTGCCAGTAGCCAAAGCAATATCTGAATAATGACCCATAGTTAATCCACTAACAAAGGTATGTTTTTGAATAGTATAATCATAATCATTTATTGTATATGCAGTATTTCCACCATCATTTAATAAACATGTTCTAAACTGCTCTCCATGCCTATGTGCGCTTTTAACCACACTAATAGGTTCTTTGATGCCAGTAACAACTTTTTGCACAACAGGATCGTCATTATCATTTAATCTGCCATAAACATCTAGTAAAATTACTGGCCTATCAGTACTTGTTGGAGCCCACAATATAAGCTCATTACTTGTTTTACAAACTCTGTTATACGTGCCACTTGTTGGAGCATATCTACTAATAAGATGTGGAGTTGCATAAGAATCAACGATACTGCCAGATAATCCTATAGGAAAATCTAAATTAAAAGCCAAAAGCTCACTATGATTAGTACCGGTGTTAAATACAGAAGCTACTAACGCGTGTTGAACTAGAGCTAAATCTGCTCTGTAGTTTAGATGAGAATCAAGACGATAGCCATTTAAGGATATGCCAGAAAAAAAACTTATCCCTGCTTGAATTGGGCTAATACCGACTACACTTTCGGTTTTTGCTACTAGTTGAGCATTCCTGATATCTAATTGAACAGGAAAATGATCTAAAGCTGGACCATAACCTGTATTTACAGGAAAAATTAAATTACCATATTGTTGAATATTACTATCATCATAAGGTTGGCAATTCGCAATCTCAGAATCAGGTTGTTTGTCAACAAAATTAGGAATATTAAACACATCAATATTATGAGGAATTCCAGAAACTCCAGTAAACATCCTATGGTCCACACTAGTTTGATTGTTGCTAATAGGATCGTATAATACTGATTCGTCGGTTCCTAATATCCAAAACCTACCTCTGTTATTATTTGAGCTATACTGATCTCTTACTGTTATAATTCTCTTTATACTACTAAGAGACGTTGTAACTTCTGTAAAGTCTGTTGAAAAAATATCATATTTATAAAATTTATTAGCACTAGTATTTTTATATCTAATTGCTAAATATCTTGAAAATCCTGCTGCTTCTACTATGCCTGTTTGTGTAGGGTGTGTTGCTTTAATTAATCCTGTTTGCCCTACAGTATATACAAAAAACGAATTATCATTAGAGTTAAAATCAACACCAGTATCATTAGGTATAGCAGCAATATATCTTGTTCCTGCTGAATCATGAGAAAACACATCTGTTTCACCAAAAGATATAAAGTATGACCCTTCTACTTTATTAATACCACCAGTAAAAGGAATGTTAGGACCAATACCTGTGTGATAAGGATTCAGTGCAGTATTTGATATATTAATCCTGGTTATAACCTCTCCATCTATTAAAGGACAGCACTGATCGGTACTGGCTTGGAATGAGTTAGTATAAAAGCCATCAACATAAGCAGTTCCACTGTATGAAGACAAACCTGAAACGAATTGTGGGGAGGTGACATCTAAAAGTGTACCGATAGGAACTTCTCCTGGTCCTACTTTGCTATTGTATCGTAAATCTACGGTATCATCTGAGCTATTATTGTTTGATAAAGAATGCTCGACACCTATACCATCAGCTATCCCGGCACCACAACCAACAGGGGTACAAAAACCACCACGATATCCTACAAATATGTCTGTGCCACTTAAGGTTAAACCACTAGGTATAGTAAAAGACGGTATTTCAGTGGCTGACTCAACACCATATTCTTGCTGATAAAACCCAGGAATCTGAATACTATTACCATACGATAGTACAATACTATGATTCTCGGTGCCATATACAGTAGTAATATCCTGACCATCATTACCCCAGCCTTTTATAAAATCTTCGTCGGCTATTCCATTATGAATAACTGTTTGTACATTTAAAGTGGTTAGACCAGCTGCTACTGCACCTTGAATATTGTTTAGTCTTAAACAGAACCTTACTCCGTCGTCAGTATAACCCGGAGTAAAATTACTTATGCTAAAGTATGCCGCATGTTCTCCTGCAACAGTAACGTTTGTTATATATCTCAGTTCTTTATTTAGCGTATCGGGATCATCCAAAACATCAATACACCCTACAAGAGCTTCTGTTGTCTCTTCATCTATACAAATAGGATAATTACTAAAAGTAACACTATGACCAGGAGGTTCATTTGCATCATCAACACTAAACAATACATATCCCACGCACGTACCAGGAGATAGTGACCAGTTGCCACTATGTACTATTTTTCTATAAGAAGTGCTTCCAGGTAAAGCAGGAGCGCTTTCAAAGGATGGAACCTGTGTATTTAGGTAAACATCATAAACATAGTCCCAATCAGTAATCTCACTCAAACTCATAGTAACCCAACCAGGTAAACTAACAGTTAACGCCCGAGGACCATCAATAGCACCTGCAAAAAACTGTGTATAAGGACTGCCATCAGTAGGATTTTGTTCGTTCTCGACCACTGGCAGCTCAAGCGTTCCAAAGTCAGCATATTCATCGAAACAAACATTTCCATCTTGGTACGCATTAACAGTAATTTTAATCTTATCTAATTCTTCATTAGATTCAGAATTTAAAATTTTGTTATATAGTTCTTTATTTTTATTATCCTTTTTCATTTCATGCACACTCTATATATTCCTCTGTTTTGCTAAAACTATATCTGCCCGTTTCTTCACCTTCTGATATTCTAATTACGTTACCACCAAGTAACCCTAAATCATTTTTTTGTGTGTTAAACTCTGTTCTTACTCCACCCTCAACCGTACTTACAAAATCTTCGTTACAACTTGTAATTCTTCCAGTAACTTTTAATTTCATTTTCCTAGCTGTTTTACCAGCACTTTTAAAAACAATAGAATCAATTTTTCCTGGAACAAGATATTCTGCAATTTTATGAACATCTTTATTTTCTGAATATTCTGTAACAATTTGATATCCTTGAGCCACACACTTTTCTACATCAGAATAAGTAAAATCAAAAGCAATACTTCTTTGAGCTTGATTGTCTATTCTTTTTGAAGACGATAGTATTCTACATAAATCCAAAGGTAAAGGGGTGTTATCTCCACAAGTACTACTTAATAAATCCTGTGTAGCTACACTGTCAATATTAGATATTTTACTATACACCGTTTGAGCATCAGCAAAAGATCTTAATCCTGTAATATTTCCTTGAATATTTAATTTAGCTATACCGGTAATCTGATCTGTCCTGTTAGATCTATTAAGCGTTACTACAGCAACACTGTTAGAGGGAGCTATAATATATTTTTTACTTATAGAACCACCATTTTCACCAATAGAAACTTTCTCATTAATTAAAAATCTAGTAAATCCACTTGGAATCTTAAAATTTCTATCGAAACCTGTTTGAGAATCTAAAAATGTCTTGATATTTTGTTTTTTGTTTGTTGCACCACCACTATCACACCTATCACTAGCATAAACACCAACAGAACATTCTACATTATATTCTCCTTGAGTAGCCAATAATTTACCGCTGCTTTGAAAAACAAAAGTAGATAAAGAACTTGCGTCTAAAGATTCTGATTTAGAATAATTAGTTAATATTAAATTGCCTTGCATACCTGTATAAGCACTACTTGGCTCTATAAAAGGAGTTCGACCACTACTGCTATGAGTAAAAACCATAACAATAGTATACCCAAGATTTAAAGGAGAATCAGTATCAGATGTTGAAGCAGACTCTATAAAACCTACACTTCCTACTAACTCACCTAAAGTTCCTCCACAAGTGCCTAAGCTTTGTAGGGTACGACAAACACCATTAAGAGAAAGAATAGTATCGCTCATAGTTTCATATGTAGTCACACTGTCTGCATAATGAGTACCACTTAATGTTAACTTTATAACACCACCAATAACGTCTTGACCAGCATAGAAAAATTCTGGTTCAATATTAAAGTCAGGTGCGGGTTTTAATCCAATACCAATAGATAGCATAACATTTTCTCCTTATAATGTATCTGGTTGTCCTAAAAATTCTGTCGCAGTAATGGTGCATCTACCATTACTAACTACTATATTATGTTTAATAATAGTACCACTACCATCTTTAATCTCATTAAATTTAGTTTCTGCTTTTGTTTTAAGCTCACTTGTTAAGCATTTGGACGCACTACTTACTTGAACATTATACTCTTTAACATCTGCTGATTTACTTTGAAGGTCTTGAACAATAGTGTTTGGAACACCCCATCCAAATAATTCAACATGTAATTTTTTATTTTTTATATGATTAGTTCTATGTTCTACTTTATATCCATCTCCATCACAATTTTGAGGTTCTGTACTAGATTCTATAACGGCTGTAGCAGTTTTTCCAGCATGATCAACATCTACACCTGCTGATGTAACATTAAAACAACTGCCCGCAGGTAGCTTAGGCAAAGCTGTTACACAAACAATAGTTTTTCCAGGAGGAGTACTAGAGGGCGTAAGAGGTCCATTATAATAATTCACTACTCCTTGAGCTAGACTTTCAGCCGCACTTCTTGTACTTTCAACAGCAATACCACCAAGAGGATCAATACTCATATTTTCTAATGTTTTAAATGTTACTTTGTAAGTAAGTTTTTCATATTCTTGTGGAGTATTAATCTTTTCTATTCCCTGTTCTTCACTACTAATAATAGTAGTACCACTACTTGATCCATCCGGTACAATCGCAGCAGAAATATTTATGCTAGCAGTGCCTTCTTTAGATGAATTTTCTGAAATATTAAGATAATTTTTTGTTCCTTCTGTATCTATAAGTTTTGCTATCCTGTCAGGAATAATAGCTTTGATTTGGTTTAAAGCTGCTTTTGCTAGGTCTTGCGAATTAGTGTTACTATTTACTTGTTGACATGATACAGATGCTTCAAAAGTATATGTGTTATAATTATTCCAATAACTTCCTCCTGATTGCAAGCTAATCAAATTTATGTCTTTTGGAATATCAAGGCTTTCTCTATAGCTTAAATCTGTAACACCATCACTAGGAGAAAAATTCCAACTAGATATTAAACTAGCGTTAATAGGAACGACTTTAAAAGTAATTGAATATTTCAATACGTTGGTATAGTCTGAACTAGAATCAAAAGAAATGCTCGCAACTCTACCCTGTGCTGTATTTGCACCATATACTAAAGATCTAAAGTTATTACTACCTTCTTTGACATATGCGATAATCTGATCTGCTGTCTGTACTAAATCTGCATCTTCAGACAGCACAGTATCATGAATAGTTACATTGTCTGTGACCCCGATAGTTTCTCCATCAGAATCATAACTATATTCTCTTTGTACTGAAGCAGTAGGTCTGTATAAAGTTAATCCCTGTGCTGTAACAGCCATTTAAAATTCCTTCTAGACAACAAATATATTACCACCTTGAGATGGAGTACCTGAATTTAAGTATCTACCAGTAATGTAAACACTATTTGCAGCAGAAGGGACATTCCACAGACCTGTACCACTATCATGAACAATAGGAGTATCATGTCTTACTGTCCACGAAGTAGTTCCCCCTATTTCGCCAGTATTGTTTGTAACGCCCAAATTATAAGGCGCATAATTACCCAAACCTCCAGCTCCTGTCATTATGGTTATTCCACCAGCTGCACCAACATGCTTAAAGTCATAAGAGACTCCTCTGTGCAAATACAAATCAGGATTGATTTGACCTGTTGTACCAGCACCACTTACAGTATATCTATTATTTAAGCCATCATAAGTTACTGTAAAGGTTAGTTTCGGTACGGCAAAACCACTAGAATCAATATAGTTTGAGTCATTAGTTAGCTGACTAACATTAGATCCGCTAGCCACATAATTACTATCATTAGTAAGAAAACTAATCTTTGTGCCAGAATGCATTACGTTTGTTAATACGCCTGTGGTTGTGCCACTGTGATGAGACAGCACAAGAAGACCAGAAGTTAATCCTGTAGTATAAGTAATACCAGTAACATATGCTTCTCCAGTAATATATCCAGCGTCATTTGTAAGAACACTAATATTATCACCACTACTTATTGCTGTATTATTTCCAATTTCAACATTAGCATCAAACCTTACAGTAGTTCCCGTAATAATAACAACATCATTTTTAATAATAGTATGATTACTACCTGTTGCAGTAATATTGTTACCTATAAGAGTAACACCAGAATAAGCTGCTGTATTACCTTGACCAACAACATAAACACTATTATGATCTATATTGTTGTTATAACCCAGAACACTAGAGTTATTACCAGATACAGAATTATTAACTCCAACGGCTCCAATGTTTTCTCCATAGATACCATTATTATAACCTATAACAGCAGAATAAAGTCCACTATTTCTATTAGAAGTTCCAACAGTACTAGTATAATTTTCATCTACAGTATTAGAATTACCCAATAAGGCCGTATTATTATTGCCCGAAGCACTAAGCTCATTATTATATCCTACTACTACATTATTACCACTATTAGCGGTCAATGTATTAGACATACCTACCACAACAGTATTATTGCCTGTTCCAGTAATAGTTAAACTATTACCAACTAATACAGAATTATCAAAACCAGAGACATTAGAAATATTAACATTATTAGGGCTAACCCTTAAAACATCTGTTAACACACCGGTCTCTAAAGTTTGGATAAAGAATTTAGTACTTTCAGATCCACTAGCAGGATTGGTAACCTCAATACCATAAGATACGCCAGTTTTAGAAACCCCATCACTATTATTAAATACAAAATTTTGTTTATGTTCAACACCTGTGGTTGAAACCCTACTATTAATAATATTAAAATCTGTACCTGTAGTATCTACATAAATACATATTCTTTCTTGATCATCATGTTTTACTTTAATATAATTATTACTATTGCCTACCAAATATGTTGTGTTATTCCCTGTAACATCAAATCCAGAACCTCCGAACAACCACATATGAGATCCTGTTACAGTGTGATTTTTACCAAAAGCACCGCCATAACTACCACTAGTAATAGTATTAGAATGACCTACAGCAATACTAGTATTTCCACAATTAGTATTGGAAAAACCTATAACTACATTTTCACCCTTATTAGTATTACTACTTCCAACTACTAACCCTCCTGAAACACTATTATTAGTACCTATATTTAAATCGTCATATGTTAATTTAGCAACGGGTTGCAAGGTCCCATTATGGTTAACTAAAAAGTCTAACTGTCCTTCTTCTGAGGCATTAGTTTCATCAGCTACTTCTGCTAAAATTCTTACATATGTTGTATCATTAGAAGCACTGTCTATTCCAATAAAATCTATTCTACCTACATCAGTGCCATCAGTAGAATTAGTATCACTATTTTTGAATGTAGCAACTGGAACACCACCAGATCCAGTATTGCTAACCATAATTCCACCAACACCTGTAGTGTTTACATGTAAAATATCTAATGGAGAATTTGTTCTTAAACCTACCCTGTTAGTAGAACCATCAACAAACAGAGTATTAGCAGCCCCATTAGAATGTACGGCAAAATCTATTGATCCGCTTTGTAGGTTGAAAGTAGCGCCATTTGATTCTGTTAGTTGTATAGAAGCATCAGATGTTCCAGAACCCCCTATAAACAAAGCATTATCTTTGAAAAATAAACCTGTATCACTACTTAAAGAGCCACCACTAGCAAGTTGTACAGCACCGTCTGATCCATCTGACCCAGCAGTATCATTTTCAGGATCTAGTACTATCCAATTAGTATTATCAGTATCAGAAATAAGTTTAACAAGATCATTCTTTTTGGTCAGGACATACGTTCCTGTACTATTAATAGTATTTGATCCACTAGCATCTAGCGTAACTGCATTAGATCTTGAGTTCTGACTGCCGCTTAAATCAGTAATCATTAGGTCAATTGCTACAGAATCTGTATTACTCTCAATTAGTGGCAAATTTAAAGTCATATTACCTGAAGCAGTTAACAGATATGTTGTGGTAAGATTAGGTATGTTGTGTGTTGCAGAGGTTCCGAAACTAAGTCTTTTACGACTAACATAATTAGGGTTAGGAACCATCATGTCTAAAGTTAAGGCTCCATCGACCGTGGCCCATGCTACTCTAGAGTTATCAGATTGACTAGAACTATATGTTTTTTCTCTTGTAAGCCTTAAGTCGCTAGAAACACTTGTAATATATCCTATACCATATTCATACTTACTAGCTTCACTGGCAGCTGTAATTCTATATACAAATCTTTCTTCCGAGCCAGCAGAGATATTAACCACAGAGTCAAACTGGTTATAACTTCCCGTATTGGTAAAGTCTAAATATCCAGTACCTCCTTGCGGCATAGGGTTAGCAGCTGCTGTTTGTGCTGCTCTAACTCTGTAATTATAAAATTTATTAGCCATGATTAATATACCCTTTTTAAATTATGCTAGTGATCCACCTGAGCTTAAAGTGTTTACAGAAATACCTGGATTGTCTTGTGATAGTGCCGCACCAACTTGTGCCAATACGCTATTTTCAATACCTCCTATCAAACCAGCTATCTGGTCTAAACCAAGAACATTAACTTCTATAGGAGCAAAAGCTATAGTTCCTACCACATTAACTGTTCCTTGTATTTGTCCCATATTGCTAATAGCTGCTATAAGTTGATTTGTTTGATTTACAAACATGCCAATAGAATTATCAAATTTAGTTACTGGAGCACCAAAATTCCTAGCAGCTAATCCAAAAGCATTAGAAGCTCCTTGAAATTGAGTGCCTACATCACTTAATACACCAAATTCTATATTAGAGAATGCTGTGGCAGCCTCAGCAAAAAGAGCAAGATTTGGGGTTAGTGTATTAGCAGCGGTTATAAAGCCCGAAAAATCCATACCACCACCATTGCCTCCTCCATTACCAATTATTCCTCCCTCGTTAGCATATGTAACACCATTATTTATGGAGCTTAATAAGCCCCTATTTTTTTGAGTAGCTTCTCTGTTAACTACAAATTCTCCCGGAGTAAGCATGGCTGGTACTGTATCTGTTCCTTTAGCAAGACCTCCTGTGTTAAAGTAATTTCCAACAATACCTCCAGAAGCAAATCTCTGAATGCCTTGCGTCTTAAATAGTTTTTCTAAATTAGCTGGATTTTTTACTTTACCCATAGGGATCTCATATAAAATTGCTCGACCTCGACCAGCAGAGTCTGGACCATACACACGCGCAATACCCGAATCAATTCGATATCCCGTTCCAGCATAATCTCCACTCTCGGTTCTAGGAGCTCCTCCTTTAAGTATCTGTTCGCGTGCAAACTGTGTGAACGCTTTGTCGAAAGACTGTGCTTCTGGTCTCTTCGAGGCAGACCGGAATCTACCGTAATTCTCTGCTCCATAAGTTCTAAACGCATCTAAAACACGAGGCATTTTTTCATACTGAGCTAAAAACTCACGTTCTGACTTTTTCTGGCTGCTTCCATATTTTTTTCGAACTGCAGATAATGTAAAAGTAGGGTCCTTGCTAAATTTTTCAAAATTCTCCATTCGTTCTTCTGCAAATGATTTCATTTGTGGTCTAGTTTTTGCAGGTTTAGCTGCTGTTGTAGGTTTAGCTGCTGTTGTAGGTTTAGCTGCTGTTGTAGGTTTAGCTGCTGTTGTAGGTTTAGCTGCTGTTGTAGGTTTAGCTGCCACAGATGTTGAACCACCTGGCAAGGAACCTATACCATATTTCAAAAACAATTCTCGCGCTGCTGACTCAGATGCTGAACCGCTTCTAGACATTGGAGAAGTTGTTAAAGTCTGTCTCATGCCGTATCCGCTACCTGCTGTTCCTCTAGGATCTCCTACGAGTCTGGCTTGTCTCATAGCAGCTGATTCGCTGATTTGTGTTCCTTGTGGACGACCACCACGAACATTGGTAAAGTCTACCGATGATGATGCTCCTGACTGACCTGACTGAGAGACTGGAAGTTTTACACGTGGTTTTTGAGCTGTCGGTGTTTTCAATCCTTCAAAACCATAGTTTTCCATTAACTTAGCTTCAGTAGCACGACTCTTAGGATTAAATCCTTGACTTTGCATTGTCATAACAGCTTGGTCATGAGGCATGCCATTATCTCTTAACTGATTGTACATCTTCTGAGCTGCTGGTCCTCTAGAAAAAGCTTGCTGTCTAGCTAGTGTAGCTTGCCGCTGAGGTACACCTCTTGCCATATTACCCCCACCTACATCAATTTGACTTGTCCCTGGAGCGTTAGGTCTAAATGTCTTTGTTCTAATTCTACTGGTAAGAGGCACTGATTTTAACGGAGGAGTTACCGGCTTGCCTTTTGCCATACTAGGTTTCGCTCCGGGAGAACCAGCAAATGCTTGTAGTAATGTCTGAGCATAGCCCATTCGTTCAAAAAGTGAAGCATCCATAGCCGTAGAACCAACAGCACCAGGCATACCTAACGTTGGTACTAGTGGATTTACCAAATCAGGAGTATCACTACCATAATCATAAAACGCTCCACTTCTAACATTAGTAGAATAACCACTGGTAGCCTGTTCTACTTGTTGTGCTGTAGGAACATTTACTTCTACTCTACCGTCTTTGTATCGTGTAATACTATATCCTTTGCCATAATTCATAGTCATTGAATCAGAACCAAACTTTTCAAGATCAGCTTTAGTAGCACTTTCAGCTGCTCTTACATCTTCTATAAAATTAGTATATTTACTAGCATTTAAACCAGGATGAGTATTTCTAAAAGTTTCAACACGAGCAGTATTACCAGCAGCATCAGTTGGTCTGTTTTGCATTCTGTTTATGGCAGCAATTTGAGCTGGATCATAATCATTACCATATCTCTTACCTGTCACATTAGTTGCAGGTAGACTATGGTAAGCTAAAGACTCAATTCCTTTTGTTACAAGATTTGAGGCTTCTCCTACAAGATTAGTCGCAGTAGAAACAGTGTCTTTTACTGCTCCTACAATGTTGCTTCCTATTTGCTTACCTTGAGCAAACAACGCCTCTCTGCGTTCTCTTCTTTTTTTTCTTTCTAATTTTTGTTGTTCATATGCAGATATTATTGAAGTTCCTACCCCCTCAGCAGTATCTATTACTCCTGATATAAATTCTGAAGCACCACTAGTTCCAGAAATAGCAGCCGATCCTGCTCCACCAATTAATGATGTAGTTAATTTACCAGCAGCCTTTGTTTTAGCTGTAGGAGTTAAATTATCATACTGAACTGTTGCAGTATTTCCAGTAAGATTACCATCTCTATCAATTGTAGCTATTTGTAAATTACCATTACTATCTGTTCCAACTATATTACCTCTAGTAAATTTAAGTTGTCCAGTTGCAGGATCTCTGTGTTTGTATAAATATTTTTCATCATGTCTTTTTTGTGCTGCGTCGGAATCACGAGATGCACCAGGACGACCAGATTTTACATTCGTCATGTCAAATCCAGCAAACATACCACCAGCCCCTCTTGTTTCGGGACGACCCTTAGCTTTACCAATTATAGAAGATGCTGTAGGTGGATCTTCCCGCTGTAGATACTCATTTTGACTCAACATTTTGTCAGGCACTTCTTGGCCAGCAAACTTAGCTGCTTTGTATGCCTGTACGTATTGGTAATGTTCCCGTTTTTTCTTTTGTTGATATTCATACAATTTAGCTGGGTCTTGTGCTTCATTTTGTATAAAAGTGTTTATTTGTGCATCAGTAGCACCTGGGAATCTCTTTTTCAGTTCTGCTTTACGCTCTGCCATATATGAAGTTTGAAGGCCAGTTATATACTTTTGTTGCTGCTCTTGCCTAGCTTGTTGTCGCCCTCTAGCATCCTGCTGAAAAAACGCAGCCTCTGCCTGAGAATATGCTAAATGCTGATAAGCAAGAGGCATAGTCCCTTTCATTTCCATTCTTCCTGTCCTTAAATTCATTCTAGGCATAAATGTGCCATACTTTTGCATATTCTGATTCCAATAATATTGATAAAACTGTTCTGGCGTGAATACCTGTTGCGGTCGTCCTTGTACCCCAGGGATTGGGCCAACTCCACCTTCAGCATAGAGAACCCCTCCATCAGTGTGTGTCTTTCCAGTGCCGCCTGCATTAATAGCTTGAAGCAATCCTAAATTTTTCTTAGTTGCTTGAGCATTAACAACAAACTCTCCAGGAGTAAGCATTGCAGGTACAGTATCTGTGCCTTTAGGTTGCATATTTACCAATTGACCCTGAGAAGCATATACAACACCACCACTAGCAAATCCTTGTCTTTGAGCCATACCATTAATAGCTTTAGTTAAGTTCACCATCGCCCCAGCTAAATTCTGATTAGATGCTACTATAGCTTGTTGTATAGGAATAGTTTGTCCTAATGCTTCATTAGCTCGTGCTTGTGCGTCAGTAGCTCTCTGGTAAACCTGTATTAGTTGTTGTTGTCTGTCTGTAGCATTTCTTCTTGCTTCAAACATTTTTTCAAAAGCAGGAGTCATCATTCCAATTGAACTTAAGAATGATCTCATCACAGTTTCATACGTCTTATTAAATTCTTTATTATCTTCACCAAAGAAAGGTTTCAATTCTTTAAGAATACTAACTACTCCACCTCTTTCATTGGCCAATCCTTGTTGTGCAGCTTGTCTAGCTTCAAAAATATTACCACCACTCATTAGGCTTTCCATGTAAGCTCTTTGTGCCATAAAGCTATTATTTAAATCTAATGATCCTCCACTAGCAACATTTTCCAAAGTGTATATTAAACCTTGTATATCCCCTAATTCTCTTGGAGTAGATCCTATAAGCCTTTCGCCAAACGCTGATTGTTCTTCTGCTCTTTGTCTAATTCGTGATATTTCACTTAATGCAGCTGTTGCTATTTCTGTACTATTAGCAAAAGTTTCTAAGCCACTTCTTGTTTTGTCTATTTCTACATTAATGTTGCCTAATTCATCTGTTAACTTTTTCCACTCTGGACTATTAGTGCCTGACAGAGAATCTCTTCTAGCTTCTATTTGTTCTCTTCGAGCAATTAGATTTTTTAAATTATCTCCTAATTGTTGTATACCAGTAACCCCACCAGTTTGATCAGCTACGCTTGCAGCAACATTTTTAATAACGTCTGTAATAGGAATGTTTTCTCCTAATCCTCTTCGTAATGCTACACCTCCTTCTCTTCTAATAGATGAAGCTCTATTGAAATATTCATTACGTTGGATGATGGCTTCACTAATTTGTTGAACAGCTTGACTATATTGTTTTTGAGCACTACTAAGAACTTCAAAACCTCTTTTAACAACATCTAAAGCTCCATTCAACGCTGGTAGATTTTTAACAATATTATTAATTTCTTCTTTAAGTGCAGCATCTCTTTCTGCTCCAGAAAGTCCTGCTACATTTTTAGATGCTGTTTTAAATGCTTCCTTAAGTTGTCTATTAATGGTTGTTTCAATATCAGAGCCTAAGTTTAGTCCACTAATCATATTCGTTAAATCTGCACCAACACCCTTGATAATAGTTTCTGCTTCAGCACCTGGTTTAGCTCCTGAAATTCTTCTATTAACAATACCTTCTATGTTATCTCCAATTTGAGTACTAGCAAAAGCTAAGTCTCCTACCCTACTACCTCTAGGACCAAAGTTAGAAGTTACTCTATCTATAGCTTCTTTAACAGTATTTGATGCATAAGCTTCAGGATTATCCAATATACTTTTTTGTTGATTATTATCAAATCTAATACCTGTTTTCCCTAATCCAGCAGCGAGTGTAGATGCAGCTCTGGAGAAATTAGAATCCATATTAGCTGCAACTCTTGAAAACGCCTGATCCATTTTACTAAATGTTCTTTCCAAAGCTACCTGTAATTGTGCTGCCGCCGCATTAGCATTTCTAGCAATTCTATCAGCAAGAGCAGGGCCGAGAGTAAGCTTAAGTTGTTTTGTAACTTCTTGGTTAATAATATCCTGACCAGCTGCTGTACCCGCCCCGCCTGCAGCATCTAAACGTTTTGCTCCTGCTACAGTAGATCTAGCTATAGCTTCTCTTTGTTCAGCGTTTAAGCCTCTAGAGACTTGTTCTATACTAGCTCCTCTGTCAACTTGTTGCAATCCTCTTTGCATTGTCATATCTGAAATAGCACTATATCTTCTAGCTGATGCATCCTGAGTAGCTGCAATCTCAGCATTTACTTGTTTAGCAAAACCTTCTGGGTCTATGAATTCAAAAAACGCACCAGTTATCCCTTGATTAGCACGTACCCTACTAGCTGCAACATCAAACGTATCGCCCATACCACTACTAATACCAGCAGCTCCTCCAGTGCCAGAAACATACGCAACCATATCCATCATACCTTGACGTAAACTACCTCTGCTACCTGTTGCTGCTGCATCTACGGCTCTTGCAGAATCTACTGCACTAGCTAGTTGCGCTTGTAATTGAGCAGCCGCTGCCGCATCATTTCCGTTTTTAGCTAACAATTCTAAAGACTTACTGGCAGTATCTAAAGCTTTGTCAAAATTAGTTTGACCTAATTTCTTATCAAAGTCAGCAGCAGTATTTGAAATAGTTTTAATAATTCCATCAAAAGCAACAATTGCACCTATTCCAAGAGCAGCTCGTCCAGCAACTTTACCTGACACTCTCTTTCCACCAAATGTTTTCAAAGCTTGAAAAGCTACAATACTTGCGGAGGCAGCAGTGCCTAGTGACTGTAAAGCATTTCCAGCAGTTGCTGTTTCTTTTGTAGCATCTCCTATAGCCGCACTAAAAGCAGATATACCACCTTGTATTACAAATAAATCAAGTGCTCCAGGTTCCCGACCACCACCACCACCACCAATCTTAAACCCTCTCTTTTTCCAAGCAGGATCACTTGGCATTCCTCCTCCACGGAATCTTTGAACAAAGCCACCATTGTTATATCCAGTGATTTTATCGACATTATTAAGAGCCTTAAGATTGGAAGATCCTATTCTACTAGCAGCGCCTTTATTAATTACAAACTCACCGGGAGTAAGTAAAGCAGGGACGGTGTCTTGTCCACTGATAGCACCTCCTGCTGCTTTTTTAGTTTTAGGTAATGCAGAAAGCTTCTTAATTCCTTTCCCTTTAGCTGTTAATTTTTCTTTATCTTGTTTCGATAATTTACCAGTATTGTATGCAACATATATTCTACCAAGATTAATATTGTCATTTTGCATTTGATTACTTAATGCAGCGTCTCCAACAGTGCCTATTTTATATCTAGCAAGTTTATCTGCCAATTCTGAGGCTGGGGTAAATCTGGATCTGTTCCTTACCTCTATCGGACCATATCCAGGAGCAATAACATCAACAGGGGCATTGCCTCCTTTCCATGTTCCTCCCAAACTAGCTGCAACTCTTTTTTCAAACTCAGTATTGCCTACTTTACCTCCATCAAAAGGAATACTTTTTATATCTAAATTAATACGATCACCTGCATTAATTCTTTGACCTGCTAAATACTGATCTGCCTTGCCCGTTCTAACAATTCTAGAACGAATTTCTGAACTGCCTAGAGAATCAGGTTTAACAGGACCTCCTTTAGCATACTTATTCATCCTATAAAGATTATCGACACCAATAGCTTGTACAGCTTTTTTCCTAATTACAAATTCTCCAGGAGTCAGATTAGCTTTAACGCTGTCAAAGTTACCGCTACCGGGAACCACACCGCCCTGATTGAAACCTAGTCCTCCTTTAAAGCCTTTAGCTAAACCTCCTAAGCCTCCTACTACTTTAGCAGCTCCCAAAGCAGCCAATGCAGGCAATACTGGTTTGATAGCATCTGCAACTTTAATTAAAGCACTAGCTAGATCAAGACTTAAAGTTATAAATTGTCTAAACTCTCCTGTTTGTCCTATACTTCTAATCAAAGCATCAAACTGCTGTTGTACTTTAGAGATCTGAACACCTAAAGCCTGTTGACCTGTAGCAGCATCTCTAGCTAAAGAACCAGAACCTTGTTGAGCAACATTAAGGGCTTGTTGTGCTGTAGAAAATCTTTGGATTAAAGGAATAACCTTACCAACCTGACGGAATCCACCAAGTTCTTCAACAATACCACTAAACTGTAGAGATCTAGGATCTAAGGTTCTCAACCCTTTACTTAACTGTTCTATAGCTCTGAAAGGACCAATAAATTTACCTTCTAAGTCTGTCAGAGTAACACCAAATGCTTTTAATGCCTCAATAGTGTCTGCTCTTTGAATACGGGTAAAAATAGTTCTTAAGCCAGTAGCAATTGTTTCAGCACTTTCACGAGTAGTTGCCCTAACACTGGTAAACACAGCCAAGAACTGATTCAGAGCTTCTGTTCCTGTAGCTACGCCTTTACTGGCAGAAGCAAACACACCACCAGCCCTTTGAACAGCTGTAATCAGGTCACCTGCTTCAACAGCAAAACTTCCGGCTACAGCATTAATACTACCTAATGCCTGTTCTAATTGTCTAGTACTAATACTAAACTGTTTCATCAAGGCAATACTACCTTCAACAGTATTATTCAAATTGCTGAACGTAGGAGCCAATGTAGTTAGGGCTAATGCTTTTAATGCTCTTTGTGTTTCTCTAGCACTTAGACCAGCCTGACTCAAAGTAACAGCAACACTAGCCAGTTCAGAACTACTAGCTCCTAAAGAAACAGATAGTTTTGTAATTTCGTTGGTAAGACCATTAAGAGATTGTTTTGTGCTATTTGTAACCTGAGCAATTCTTGTTACCTGTCTATCAAATTCTACAAATTTCTCTAAAGACTGTTGTGTAGCCCTAGTAATTGCATAAAAACCAGCAGTAGCAGCAGTAAATGCACCAAAACGCTTAACAGCTAAACCAGCAGCCTTACCGAATTTTTCCATTCCGCTAGCAGCATTAGCTGCATCTTTACCAGTTTGCTTTAAATTGCGATTAACTTGAGCAATCTGTCTTAAAGTACTAGTAGGTAATTTAACGTTAACATTAGCCTGAATATTATTCAGTCTTTTATTAATGTTATTAACAACCCCACTAAGATTATTAGGGCCTTGTAAGTTAAGCTGAACTGTAAGATTGTAACCTTTAGCCATTTATTAGGTATCCTTTAAAATAAAAGAACACTACGCTAAAAAACGTAGTGCCCCTTTGGAAAATACTAAACCACCAAATGTTTTACTCTGAGACTGTCTCTGCGGGTTTCTTTCGTTTAGTTTTAGCAACTTTTTTTGTAGCATTAGTTTTCTCTTTTTGTACAGGTTTCCCATCCTTGTCCAAGAACGGCTTAAATTCAAATACGTAATCTCCCGCATCATCTACTAAATTTCCGTCTTTATCTATAAACTCACCCCTGCTATTAATATATCTACCATTTTCATCCAATAAACGACCCTCTTCATCAACATATTTACCATCATCGTTGATTAATCTTAAGTCTTTATCTACAAAATTATATTCTTTAAGAAATTTATTTTCTACCAAATTGTTCTCATAATTGTCGTCTAGACCGTATAATCTAGATGCCAACAATGAAGCAGCCTGTATTGCAACGGATTCTGCTGACTTATTTAAGTAGTCCTCATATCCGTTATAATAACATTTGTTACCATCTGTGTACACCAAACAACAAGATACTAAGTAATTAAACCTAGCATTATCAGCTTGGCCTTCAGCAGTATTACTATCTAGACTAGTCCTAGAACTAATCAAATCCCTCATTTTAGCTCTAAGTTCTCTCATGTCTAAAGCTACTTGTTTAGCTGAGGCAAGATTAATGCCTCCTTTAGCTAAGATTTGCTCATGATCTAGCAATTCTTGCTGTAGAGTCTGTAGCTTCCTTTCTTTTGCATCATCCCATAATCCCTGTTCTTTTAGTAGGTCATCCAACCTACCCCGAACAATACATCCAGATTTAACAGCATCTGAAAAAGCTTGATTGTAAACCTTTTGGGCTTCTCGTTGGTCTTTAAAAGATGGAGATTTTAAACCCAAATCTAAAGTCTTTCCATCTACTTCAATATTAAAAGAATCTGTAATCATTATCTATCTCCTAACTCTGCATTTGGTTGTTTAATCACTATGGTTTCCTTGTATAAGTCTTCTGACATCATTGTTTGTAAAGTTTTACGCAAATCATTTAAAGCACATCTCATTTGATAATTACTATGATCTAATATTTCTTCTCTTAATTCTTCCCAAAGTTGCCTATTCTCTGCTTGTTGTACAGAAATAGTATCTTTATTATGACCCCAAACAAAACCCAGATAGTCCTCAACTCTTGCTAAAGATCCTATCATGGCTGTTTGAAATCTTTTTTCAATAGCTTCTGTTATGTTTGAGTTATGGTGTCTTCTTCTCATTTTAATGAGTCCTTTGTTTTTTCGTCTATTAATTGTTGTCGTACCACAGGTATTTCCTCCCATTTAACTTGTCCTTTCTCTTTTACGGTATTACTAATCATTTTCATGGTCCTCTTTCCTTCGATATTATTTAAATCCCAAATAGCTTTCTTTTCTTCTGGTGTGTTTGCAAATATAAAGATATTATCGTGTTTAGCAACTTTACCAGTAATTTTACTTTGTAATTTATTCTGTAAATTCTTTTTCTTTACTTTCCTGTTTTGGAATAAAAACCAACCGTCCAATGCATCATCATCATTTATAATATCATCACTAGGACAATCTGGATGCTGCTTAACATTATTGTACATTTTATTTAATGTTAACAAATTCCTTTGGTCATCATTAAGATCTATAGATGGACCAAAAATATTATCCTGTATATTATAACTACCCCATAATTCACTTTTTGCGATATTTCTTAAGTCTGTTGCTGTAACCATATTCTCCTCTATAGGCTTTAAGAATTTAGCAAGAGCAGCTAGATCCATATCTTCATAGTTGTCATTAAATATATGTTTATCGTTTGAGTTCAAAATCCTTTGAGATATAATATATTGATTTTTTACAGAAGTAGCGTAATGTTCAAGTTTTAGATAGTCTAAACTATGCTTAGCGGTATTTAATTGTTCTACATTTTGTTTTAAGTGTTTTAAAGCTTCTTTGTTTTCTTTTCTTTTGTCTCCATTTTCATAGTCTGTATAGAGGCTTACTTTATGTTCTTCTATTTGATCTTTACAAAAATCCAACCTCTCTTGCATATCTGATGACCAAAACTTATAGGTCTGTAAAATATTATTAACCTGTTGATCAGTCATGTAAGATGTCTCAAACTTAGCATCTTCCATTATATCTACATACAATTCCTCCGCTTTGTATTTTATTTCAACAGATGGGTATATTACTTTATATTTACAATTATTTACTTTTATGTAAAAATATCCACTTAAAATACTATAAAATTTATATCCTAATTTATAATCCATTCTTTAATCTTTATTCTGGTTCTGGTGGTGGTCCACCGGGTCCTGGAGAGCTATTCGCAGTACTATAGTCAGTTATTCTCCCACCCTCTAAAAAGCCATAATCATCATAAGATATATAATTGGCTACCATAGTTTGTGGAGATCCTCCTACTACTCCTTCTCCTATTTCAAGACTTTGTAAATGAAATCCTGTAATAGTCAAACTACTAGATCCAACGCTAATTGAAATATTTTCTCCAGTGGTTTGGGCAGCAGAGCATGTGCCAATCTTGTTCAATTTATCAATGGTGCTAGACAATGTATTATATATTCCATTTTCAGAAGCCATCTCTATAGATGCTGTAGTTTTGATAGGGAAATTTACAATACTATGTTTGGGCCTTGCGTCCCCTTTGTTATAAAAATTTTCTCTATTTATTTCAACCGATAATACTACGCTCTGATGATTTTTACCAGGAGCACCACTTCCTCCCCAAACTCGATATGGTGCCCTACCTGTTGTAGCATAGCCAACGCTAGGACTATCACTACCACTTTTTAATCCTATAGTATTATATGTGTATTTACCAAGAAAAAATCCTTGTGTTGTTAAACTATACTCTGCGTTAGTCAAAAGACATTCTTCAGCTTCTATAGATTTCTCTGCAACATTATCAATTAACTTAATAGATATGGGAGAGCTAAATCCTGCAAGAGTGTTAAAAGCAGTAACAGATGTTAGCAATTGTTCAAAACTAACTTGTCCTACCCTATCTCTGATATATGGAATAGTTCCTGTACTAATATTGATAAGGTCTAGTCCAGCATCGCATGAAACAGTTGCGTTCTGGACTAAGCCCTGTTCATTTCCATTTACCTCTAATACTAAATCTTTATACTGTAGTACACTCACATTATAATTATCCGCTGATTACGAGATCATTATAGGTAGTATAGCCATAAGTAGTACTAGCGTTTCCACCACCAGTATCACCACCATCTTGACTAATACTGCTAAGTCTACAACCAGTAGCTGTAAAGACATAACCATGAGCACCTGTAAGTCCACCTTCTGAATTATTACACGTAACAGTAATAGTTTGTTTAGCTGGAAGACTACCATCACTAGTTGCACTAACACCAGTCAGAACAACATCTGTTTCATCAATACCAGTATTAGCTACCGTGAATTCTACACTAACTTCAAACGGGAAATTAGCAAAACGGAAATAAGGATCAAAACTACCCAGTTTATACATAGCCTCACGACCAAAGTCTGTACTAATACTAATATTGGTCACATTCTGACCAGCTACTTCAGTTGGGAAGCCAGCAGTAGAAATCATCTGTCTGTATGTGGCTCTAGTACTATTTCCGGTAGGAGCAGAAACAGTACCCGTGCTAGCTGATTTATTATCTGCAACAAAACTAACTTCTTCAGTAGCAAAACCATCTACAGGAATATTATAAGCGACACTACTTAAGAAGGCACCCGTAACCTGAACAGCTTGCTGATTAGTGTCATCCATGCTTGTATCAGCATCTTGCGTATTAGCAGCAATAATAATATCTTTTTGTGTAGAAGCATGATCAGCAATACTACTCTGCGCAGCCCCTGTGAATTTCTTATAAATGGTATCAGCGCCATCAAGAATCTTACTTACGCTAACTCCAGCTTCAGCATCTGTAATAATATTATCATAAATAGCTACTTTACCAAGCTGAAAAGCCTGCTCCAATGTAAAATTTGCAGTAATACCTGCACTTTGAGCACCCTCAATAGTTGAGCCATTAACTGAAACAGCATGAGAGGCGTAATATACTCTATTGGCCATAGTAATTCTCCATCATAAAAGGTTAAACGTATACGTTATGTTTTAAATACACCATACTAGGAATTTATTAAAATTAATTCATTGTCTATAGATATTGTAGAGCCATACAGCTCAATACCATAAAACTTCATGTCTGACACAGTAATTCGACTAAATCTAGAACTCATCAAAACATAGTCGTTATTGGCTAAAATATCATCATATTCTAGTCTTCCAGTATTTACACTACCATCAAAATTTAATGGATAAGTTCCAGATTCTACTAAAGTGTTTAAATTATATAAACTGATATATCTACCCTGTTGCCTATTTAAAATATCATTAATTTTATCACAATCTGTTTTATTTTCAGCTAGTACATGAACTAGTACAGTTTGAGTAGAAGATAAGCTAGTATCACCTAATCTATACGGTTGATTACGACTTCTATTTACAGACTCTACCACAATAGCAGGAAGCTGCGTTCTATGTTCAGGAGGAATATTATAATCTCCACTAGCATAATAATTATTGCTGAAATCAGGAGCTTTAAAAGAATTAGATTGTATAGTTTTCCATATTCTAGACTTATTAGCTACTTCTACATTATACATTTTATAGCTGTATGATGCAGATACTGTGTTCATTCTGTTGATGGCTGTATCAAAAGATAGTGTTCCTTGTTTGTAATTTACACTATATCCTAATGTACTATTACCTGTAGGAGCAGGATAAAAACTACTACCAGAAACACCACTAACTGTTACTCCACTAAATGCTATAGGAGAGTATGTTCCTGATCCGCTTTCGTAAACCCAATTTTCTCTAGGAGTATGCCAAACCGTATAGTCTGTATTATGAGAATCTTGAGTTGGTCTTAATATATGCATATTAGACCCATAGATATTAGAATAGCTAGAGTCAACATTACCAAACGCACCTATCTTTAATAGACCATCATCTATAAAAGAAACAATATTATGTTCTAATTGAGTAGTTAATGTGTGTACATTAAACTTATCTGCACCTGTAAAACTCATAATGCTTTTTCCACTAGTTTGTTCATATGTTGTTCGATTTGAGGCAAGGCTGCATCTATCCCTCTAGTAATCCAATTATCATCTAAATCACCAGCAAATCTTAAAGGTACTCTAAATATAGCAGATTCTCCCTTAACCATAATGCCTTGTCCAGTTCTAGAATAAGGACTAGTTTTAGGAATATATCTGTATCCTACTACTACACTATCATAACCTCTAGTTAATAACCACTCTAGCCAATTAACTTCTACGCCATTTTCTGAAGTATAGGAAGCTGATGGAGAAGACAGTAAATCACTAAAACCTTCTCTAATCATACTAATATCAATACTAGCATTTACGCTATTCCCTCCAGTTTTAGGTCTTTTAATTTTAACTTCAACATTCTCTATTTCTGCCAAAATAGCATCTACATCTGAAGAGTTAGCCACACCTAAAACATTTCTTAATTCTCCAGATTTAAGAGATGAATATTCATCTTGATTTCTAATGCTTTGTAATATAGTATCTTTTATAAATCTTTCTGAGTTGCCCACATTAGAAAAAACTGTAGAGTTCAAACGATCTACAATACTTTTGACAACAAATTTTTTCAGATCATTAATATTTCCTTTGATTTTGGAAAATATTCTCATGCTACTCATATCTTAAGCACCTTTCCAAAACGTATACAAATAGTCGTTAGATCCCAAGCCGATAGGTTGTGGGTTTGAATCTCTAGTATATTCGTTATTTGGGTAGTAATCTGTGCTTGTATCTACAATTAATGTGTTTGCTGACTGTATTTTTTGTAAATCTGAAAATTTACTAATAGTTTGAATCATTCCGTCAGGAATAGATATAGTATTATTGAAGTTAATCCATTTCTTAGCATCATATATAATTAACAAGTCAACTGTTGCTTCTTTGACTGTGAAAGTAAAACCTATACCATTACACACAGGACAAAGCTGACCATAAGGAAAATTATAATCTCCACCAACTTTATATCTGCCACTAGATCTACCAGTAATAGGATCAACTATACAATTAGGGCATTGTGTTTTTTTATTGTCTTTACTTCTCAATTTGCAAGGTAATGACAACTTATCTGTACCAAATAATGAATCTATTTGATCTTTATACATTTGTTTTAAAGTAGCATTAATCATATTAAGTATCCGATACTGTAGCAATACCTTGAATAATTTTTTGTGTATTTCCATTAGAAGCAACTAATCTTATAAAATAATATTTAGTCCCTACAGGTAATCTGGATGTCTCTTTTACAGGAATGCTTAAAGTTGCCCTAGCGTTAGTAAAATCTATACTTATCATCCTATTTTGAGTAGATGCAAATAACAGTTCGTTAGTACTAGTAGAAGATTCTTTAATAACAGCATTAATAGAATATCCTGACAAATCTGCTGCTGCTGTAGTAACCACTCCTTGACTATCTGTAGTATTATTTTGTAAATCAAATATAAGATTAAAGGTAGCTCCTCTTACTATAGATATATTATTAGATGTAGATGTCAAACAAGTTGAACCACCTATAGAATCATCTACTAAAGAAATAGCATTAACATTTGTGACACAAAAAGCCATAATATCACCTAACTATAAAATTTGTCTATGTAATAACCGTTACGATGAAAATCTCCCATAGCGTTGCTAGTATTTCTAGGATCAAAATCATTACCAACAAATGGACTTAGAACAGCCTCACAAATATTAGGATTACCAATTTCAAACTCTGTACGGAGTTTTTCATATATAGCACAAGGACCTTGATCTAACAACACTTTATATCCTCTTAAATTTCCTTGTACTTGTATACTGGCAGAGGCTAAATTTGTTTTAATACCTTCGTTTACAGCTTTAGTTCTAAATGTACTTTGATCTAAAATACAAGCACTTTTAAGCGCTGTAAAAGCTATAAAGTCATTATCTCTAGTCGCTGTTACTGCTGGATCAGGAGTAATTGATAAATTGACCACATCTATTGTATAGTCTGTAGATAAACTAACTTCCCTGATGACATTCTGGGCTGCCACAGCCACAACTTGTTGAATTCGATAGTCCGTATAAGTAGGAGAATCCGTTAAATCGTTAATCCAAACCCTTGTAATTAGAGGGATTTCTAGCTGCCATGACATATTTAAACCCTTTTTTTAAAGTAATATAATCAAATCTATATACACCATACCAGACTATGTAATAAAATAAACAGTATTTGGATCGTATCCTGGACCACCACTAGATACTGGCAAATTATCATACCCACTTTGACTTATAGATACAATATTATTTATTCCTGTAGCACCACCCATATTTGTGGTATCGCTAATTATAGACTGTGCAAAATTCAAATTCCCGCTACCATCTGTTTTTAAAAATTGATTTGTTGATCCGTCTGAAGTAGGGAATTTATAAGCAGAATTAAATTGTATCTTACCACCATTATCAATAATAATTCTATCTGCAGTCACACCATTAACTCTAGTTTGCAAACCAAAAACCATATTTGTACCATTGTTGTTAGTAGTGCCATCATTATCCCATCTAAGCTGTCCAGCATTTGTGTAACTAGCACCGTCATAAATGTCTATGTTTAATCTAAAACCATAATCGTTAGCGTTTAAGGTAGAAGGAGAAGCGTGTGTTCCTCTACTTCTTCTAATACGTATATCAGGAGCATCCGCTGTATTATTATGTTGCTCAAGTCTAATTTGTGCTTCTTGTGCAGCATCTCCGTCAATATGAAGTTTAACTTCCGGACTACTAGTACCTATCCCTATGCGTTCATTTGCTGTATCAATACTAAGTAAATTAGAACTTGATAATAATTGGTTTCCACTAACTATTACTATTTCATTAGCACTACCAAGAGTATTTATTGATAAAGTTTGAAAATTTCCACTATTCGGGACATCGTTAGTTCTCCCAGACCCCAATAATAAAACCCTTCCATTAGTATGGCTTCTCAATACTCTACCAAGATTTTGGATTAGTAAAGAAGAATTACCAGTAGGTTTTATATTTGTTATGCCACCCCCACTAGCAACATATACAACATCACCAACATTAAAGGCAGTAGTATCAAAATTAGTAACAACACCCATAATGCCAAATGTGCCCTCTTCTCCGTCGTTAATAGTAGTATTCGTCATTCCAAATGCTGGCATTTTATTACTATCAGAAGCATCAGCAGGAGCTATTAAAGATTTACCATTAGCATAATAACCACTTACATAAACAGGAATACCACCACTAATAACTGCACCAGTATCATTTTTACAATCTATAACTATATCATTATTGTCTAAATTAAGCTCACCAGCTAGATAAGGAGTAGTATCTTCTATTAATCCAGTAATATAACCAGAAGTGGCATGATTGCCCCAATCAAATGCTTTTTTCCACTGAGTAGAATTTCCATCTATTTCAGTTTGTAATGTGTTTTTAAAAAATTGACTTCTATAATTTGGCATAGTCTTACTCTTAAATTGTTTATTGTTATAGCTTGGGGTTATTGTCTTTAACTGACTTAATACATAAATAAAATTCTGATGTTTTATCTAAAGATTCACTATCAATAGCGTGCCATAGCATATCTAATTGATCGCCTATGTCTGGATATTGTTCTCTTCTGTTGTGTTGATATTCTGTAGCGTCTTCTATAGATTGTAGTCTTTCCATTTCATTTTGAATGTCTTGTCTGGACGGAACAGTTACGCCTCCGTCTTGGATTTCAATTTTGTCAAAGTCATTGTCTTCAACAGAAAATCTGACGTTTGGTATTAACGACATTAGTGCATCATGTATTTCTATAGTTTTTTTCATACTACTAAAATCTCCGTTAATATAGCTTGCGATACGGCATTCTCATAGTTTGCCTGTCCGGTAGAATTTTGTGTTCTATTTAAATATATTGATCTCGCCGCAACACCAGCTGATTGAATCATAAACCTGTATGTTATTGTAGAGGTGGTATTTGGACTATCAACATAAATATAATGATTAGTCCATGCAGTAGAGGCGTGATCGGTATCATAGTTTATAAGCCCCCACCCAGACCAATAGTTAGTATCATCATTTCTTATAACTTCAGTCTCCACACCCCCAATACTTCTGTACAACTTAAATACCGCATCCTGATGGAATTCACCTGAAAGATTTAATTCAACTCTAATTTTACTATTAGATGCGGTGGGGGTTATAGACGTATCTAGGACTGCCATATATGTTCCAGTTTGCCCACCAGAAGCAACAGAATATGTTGTCTTGCCAGTATAAACAGTGGTTACTACTTGTCCAAGGAACTCTTTGCCTGTGCGAATTGCATTGTCGTATGTTTTTGTCATGATAATTCTCCGAAGACAACAAAACTTACTTGTAGGTCAGCTGGTGCATTGTTGTATTTAGTTGCTACTAAATAAAAGGAACTAGTGGTATGGCCTCTGGTAACGGCTGTCCATGTGTTAGTTACTCCATCAATTTCTCTAGGTGAACACACAACTGTATAATTAGCATCTGACATAGGAGTGTCAAAATTAACGGTACAACTACCAGTAGTACCATCAGTAATGCTGCTAACATTTAGATTTGTTCCAAGTTTAGCGGGAATTCCCCCAACGCCTGCGTTTAGATCAACAGATCCAAAAACTTTTGCTACTCTTAATCTAGCGTTATCGCCTTCAGTTGCACTGTTCGATAGCTTATTAAAAGTTACAGCCCCATCTACAACTTCACTAGTATTAACCGCACTAAGTCCAGAGTTAGAACTATTGCGAATAGAGAACTCAATAATATCTCCAGCACTAGCTCCCTGCGTTAATGTTATTCCGCTAGTTCCGTTTAAACTGTAGTCTGACCCCTGAATAAGTTTGGCTCCATTTAGATATACCTCTACAGTAGAGCTACTAAATCCACCAGTAACAGTAACCGCTGTTTGGCCTGCTGTTAGAGTCGCAGTCTGTCTTGAAGTTTGTCTACTTATATCTCTGGCTACACTCATGTCATATCTCCGCTAGTTCTTCTACGGTTGTTGCGTCATTAACTAGTTTTCTTCTAGCTGCATCTGCTCCACTTAGCGAAGCTCTTGCAGCACCATACGCCAACATAATTGGTGTCATTTCAGCCACACTTAATGAGTGAGGTTCACCATTAGTATCTAAGATAGTTACAGGGTCTGTAGAACCAAGAGCGGCAGCTTCTTTGGCGAGAGAATATGCCCCGTTTAGTAATGCTACATCGTCTGTAGTAATACCAAGACTCCATCCTTCTGGAGTTTCAAAGCCAGTATTAAGTATTACTTTCCAATCCTCATCTATCTCTGTAAGCTTATCTAACTTAGCCTGATCTAGTTCTGTTATATACATGATTTCAGATACAGGATCTACTAACTTTAGCAACTCTGGTGTTTCAGCTTCGTCAATCCTAGAATCTTCTGGAGCATCACGCAGCTGTTGCTTCTTTGTTTCTATGTGGCTTTTAAGTGTTACATTCTGGGCTTCTGTAGCTTTAAGGTAGTCTACATCTAAAGATTCAAAGTAAGGTTTTCGATCCTCACGAATCTTATCTTTCCAGATATTCTTTGCTTTTTGCATATTAACATTTATATTCATATTATCCTCCGTAGCCTAATCTAAAAAACTCGTCAGCCCCTATGCCAAAACCTTCAGGCTCAGTAAAGTCAGCTTCCCAAGCATTGCGGAAGGTACGATCCGTAGGAACATCTGTATTTTCTATAATTCTATAAGGTTTGCCTTTAGGAACATCCTTAAGGGCAATTTCTTCTATTGTGTATTTTGTATTAGGTGCTGGAATAACAACTGATATCCCACCGTCGTCATTTGGATAAATTATTCTTTTCATTTTTAATCTCCGAAAACTATAAAACTTACTTGTAAATCAGCTGTTGCATTATTATATTTGCTAACAACTAAGTAAAAATAGCATCTGACATAGGAGTTTCAAAATTAACTCCACAACTACCAGCCTGTTCATCATCATAACTACTAATATTTAGATCTGCTCCAATTCCACCAGGAATTCCCCCAGCACCTGCGTTTAGATCAACAGATCCAAAAACTTTTGCTAGTCTTAGGTTTTTACTTGTTTCTCTTGCTCTTGTCATCTTGTATACCTCACTATTACTATACCCGAACCGCCAGCTGCACCGCTATAAGCAGAAGATCCACCACCTCCACCACCAGTATTAGCAGTTCCAGCCGCACCTAAATATGGAGAAACATTATCAGCACCACCATCACCGCCACCACCCTGACCACCTAAACCTCTACCAGCAGTAGTATAAACACCTTCACCCGGACCTCTACCAGAAGCACCACCACCACCACCAGCATAATATGTAGATGTGCCACTAATATCATATTCTAAACCATCTCCACCATCTGGACGAGTAGTAGAACCTGAACCTCCAGTTCCAGCTGCACCAGCACCTCCACCACCACCTGTATTTCTAGGATCATTGCCACTATTTGCGGTTCTACCTCCAGCATTACCCTGTCCGGAAGTTCCGGAGCCAGCAGTTGGATGATTACTATTATCGTTATAGGCAGTGCCTCCTCCTGAACCTCCAGATCCACCGTTCCTCCAACCTAATAATGTGTTTCTTGCTGTACCTGCTAGACCTCCACCAACAGCAGTTAACGATAGAGATGGGCCTATAAAAGAAGAAGAACCACCTTGACCCGGACGAGTGGTAGTAGTAGCACCTGCTCCTCCAGCCCCTACCGTAACGTTATAAGTACCAGCAGAAATGGTTACACCTGATTGAAAAATTAATCCACCAGCTCCTCCTCCACCTCCTCTGTTCTCGCCTCCACCTCCACCACCAGCAACAACTAATATATCTATACTTCCAGTACCAGCAACGGTAAATGTTCCACTAGACGTAAACGTATGAATATTATCACCACCATCAGTAGTTAACGTTCCTCCCGTAGCTACGAAACTTTGTTTTTTGCTAATTAATGTTTTTTTAGGAATAAAAATCATATATGGTACTCCTGCTGTATATTGCCGTACCAATTTGTCCCATCAGAGTAAAATGTAATTAAATCCATTCTATTAGCATCAGTAGTAATTGTAGGTGCAGCATTTAAAGGGAATTTAACGCCAGTAAATGTAGCACTGAAGCTGCCAGCTCCTGTCTTAAGAAACATGGTGAAACTTCTACCAGCGTCTGCTGTGGGCATTGTAAACGTACAATTACCTGTTAATGTATATGTTTGTAAAGTACTATTACTAATATCTATAGTTTGTGCAGTACCGGTATTACCATTGTCTGTATGTGTTTCTTTGTAACCTTTAACTATAAGATCTGCATTAACGGTCAAGTTGCCCGTCATTGTGTCACCAGTTTTTTGCAAATTGGAACTGGCTACTGTAGCACCATAAGCTATATATTCAACAATGTCTCCAGAGGTTGCGACAGAATCTAAGGTGAACTGAGAAGTGCTAGTAACGTCATAATCCTCACCGTCTACCAACTTAACGCCATTCAAGAATACGGCCAAATTAGAGCTAGTAAATGTATCGACTGTGTTAAATACGTCTTGATTGCTTGTAACAGTTACAGTACCCAAAGAGGTATTACCCACCGCATTTGTAGAAGTATTAAGACCTAGATATTCTATTAAATCTCCACTAGTAGCTGGGTTGGTTAAGTTAAATGATGTACCATTTGTAGCAGTGTAGTCGTAGGAAGCTCCTTCAAATAATTTAATACCATTTTGATAGACATCAAGTGTACCAACGCTATAACCTCCTGAAACATCAAAGAGTCCTGTAGTAACAGTTACAACCTCAGAACCTCTTACCAAATTACCGCTGCCTCCAGTAACACCGCTAAATACAATATTACCAGCACCATCTGTGACTAGACTGTGTCCAGCTGTACCATCTCCTGTAGGAAAGGTGAAAGCATTGTTGATGTTAAGAACATCAAAACTACCTGTTCCAACAACGTCTAATTGGTAAGCTGGTGTAGCTGTACCAATTCCAACTCTGTTCAATGCAGCATCAGCATGAATTAATTGCGTTGCATTATTGTGACCATAAACCTTAAAGTCATAATTACCCGTTCCAACGTTAAATGCGGCTCCGCTGTTGGTAATTTGAAATCTCTGTGCTGGAATGGATTTGTCAGCCGGAGTGTGATCACCAACAGAAAAATAGTCATCATGACATATAGCCTGATAATTTCTATCACCATTGCCTGCTCGTATAAATGTAGGATGTCCAGATGCTGATGTCACAAAAGTAGAAGTACCTTGACTAATAATCATATATTCTCCACTAAGACTATGATTACTATGTTTCATACCAGCAAATGTATCTCCTTGAGAAAATGCACAATCACCAATATAAACACCACTACCACCTTCGTCTTCAATTTGCAATCCACACAGACCATCTGGATGAACAACTCTTGCGATACCACTAATATCTAAAGTATGACTAGGAGCACTATTATTAATACCAACTCTTTCTGTCCCAGCATCTACAAAGAGTAAATGAGTATTTCCAGTACTCTCCACCCTAAAGTTTATATCATCTCCATCTGTATTTATAACAGCTTCGGAACTTCCATCAAAGAAGAAATAATGACCCATTTGAGCATCACTATATCCACCAAATGGAATGCTTCCTCTTTTCATTAAGTTAAGACCAAGATCAGTATTTGTAAAACCAAAACCAGATGAATACGAAAGCACTTGATCATTGTTTATCGGTGCGGACACGTTTACATTACTTAGGCTAGAAATACTACTACCTGTAGTCAATACTGTACTATCTATGTTAAACTCTGTACCACTAAGATCTAATCCAGTACCTGCTGTATATGTTGTATCTGTGTCTGTAACTGTCTCTGTTGCTGTAGTTATTCCTGTAATATGTCCGTAAGAGTCTAATAATATGTCTTGAATATATGTTCTACCACTGTTGTCAGAGGATGACGCAGCTGTTATAGTTGGATGCTCTGTTAGATAGCCAGAATCATTAACAAATATACTAATGTTATCTCCGCTCACAGCAGCAACAGATGTAGCCAAGCCTGTAACGTGGCCGTTTGAATCTAACAATATATCTTGTATAAATGTGCCGCCGCTATTATCGGACGAGCTTGCTGCAGACACTATTGGGTGATAGGTTGTTCCAGAGGCTAGTACTCCACTACCATTGAGTTGTAAACTAGTAAAATTTCCACTAGAGCTAGGAACCCAATAATCTGTTGTAGCATTATATTGTAAAAATTGACCATTAGTTACACCGCTAGTATTAACCGTATGGTTATCATCAAGATCACCAAATGTTGTTGGTCTCACAAACATTTTACCATTACTACTATTATCTAAAATGATAGCAACTGTTATGGCATGTTTTGGTTTATTTTTTGTCAATTTTCCAGCAACGGTTGCGTGAGCATAAAGAATATCTCCGTTTAGCCAAGTTTCGTCGCCAACAGCATAGTTTGAAGCAACAGAACCTCGCATATCTATATTTTGAATGTGTCCGAAATCTGCTACATACCCATTGTTATTGTTATTAACTGTCTCCATAACAACGCCAATAAATCTCACTTCTTGAATGGTGCTATCGGCAATATATTTTGCTGGGGTTATAATGCCATTGCTGTGTACGCCAGTAGCATAAACAAATTGACCTTTATATAAGGGGCTACCAGTTTGATTTCTTACTCTATAAAATCTTTGTTCTCCAATATGGATTGTTAGGGTGTCAGTCAAGCCCATACTGATAACACCCTCAGTGTCATCCCAGCTTATTTGCCCCTTTAATAATTGTGCTTCAGCATCAACATTGAATGCAAGAGCATCAATATACCCAGTCAATGCTGTTAAATTACCACTAACATCTAATTCAGTTTGTGGGGAGTTTGTTCCAATACCAATATTTGTACCATCATCATAAATAATGCTATCTGTAACAGTATTATTATCGCTCCATTTAGTGATATAGTTTACTGTACCAGAACCATCAACATAATTAGCGTCATTAACGAGCAAACTAACATTGTCACCACTTTGAACAACCGTCTCATCAATATCAATATTTATGGAATCACCAAGACTTACTGTTCCACCATTAGTTAATCCAGTTCCAGCGTTGATAGTTATAGAACTATTGGTAAGCTGATTATTATCTACAGTACCAACCAGCAGTGATGTATCTACTCCAGTAATATGAAAAGTAACACCATTTAGTGTTAAACCAGTGCCAGCATAGTATGCTTCTACGCCTGTCTCAGATGAGGTTGCGAGCCCTGTGATATGACCATACTGATCTAATAATATGTCTTGTATGTAAGTTCGGCCAGAATTATCAGAAGATGATGCTGCTGTTATGGTTGGATGCTCTGTGAGGTATCCCGCATCATTAACGAATAGGCTAACATTATCTCCGCTGGCAGCGTAATTGGCGTCATTGACTAAAAGACTAACATTATCACCGCTGCTTAATATGGTTCCGCTATTATTAGTAATCCAATCGTAAGCGGAATCCCAATTGCCTGTGTCTAACGATGTGATATTATAAGCCACAGAAGCTGTAAAAATTGGATCAGTTTCAGTGTTGATATATCCGCTATCATTTACCAAAAAGCTTATGTTGTCTCCACTATGAATAATATCATTCAAAATACCTGTGACAGAACCGCTGTTTCTGGTCAATACAAGTTCATGAGTGCTTGAGCTATATGATACTCCAGTAACAAAAGTATTTGTGTCCGTATCTACTCCATCTATTTGGCTTTGTAAATACCCAGAAGTACTAGATAATTGGCCAGTTGTTGCATATCCAGCGTCATTAACTAACAAGCTGATATTGTCACCGCTATGAACAACACCGTTTAAAACACCAGTCACAGATCCAGAGTGTGTTGTTAAAACTAAATTATGGGTACTAGAATCATAAGAAACACCAGTAAGATATGCATCAGTATCAGACGAAGAAATAGAGCCAGAAACAAACTCTAATGCAGAAGCTGCTGAATTAACAGCAACAAATTTAGAACCCTGACCGACAAAACTAGATGGGGTATCAGTCAGATTTAAGAAAGTAGAAGAACCACCACCAATCCCTGTACCAGTAGCATAAGCAGCAGCTAAGCCAGTTACATGTCCATATTGGTCTAATAAAACATCTTGAATAAATAAACTGCCATCATTATTTACGGAAGATGCTGCAGAGATAGTTGGATGACTTACTACAAAATCTGTAGTCACAACCAAATTAATATCATTTACTTTTTCTATTGTTAAAGAAGAAGCATCTGAGTCACTATCTGCTGATGTAGTGATTTCTATTATATTTTTATTGGCTTCTGCTGTTCCGCTAGTACCTTGTTGTATTTCTAAAAAGAACTTATCTTGTGATGAAGTTGAATTAAAATTATCTGCTGTACTAGTATTAACATCAAGTATATACTTTTCGGAACCTGAAACCTCTACTGTGAATGTTGCCATATTATAATCAACATGATAAAAGTGTGCTCGATTTACTATTTCTCTTTAAAAGCGTGACAGTGCCATATAAAATCCTAATGATATATTTACCACCACCAGTGTAATGATCATCATCTGACTCAAGCTCGAAATCATATTTAGCATTATTAAAATCATACCCATTTGTTACAGAAGCTGGTAATTCAAATTTTATTGTACCAGAAGTATCGTTTACAACGGTTACTTTGTACAGAGATGCATCTGAATTCGTAGAAGTAAAAGTTTGAGTAGTATTAGTATTTGTTTTCCAAATTATCCTAGCGCACCAATTTCTAATATCTACAGGATTATTATTGGCATCTTTATAAACAACTGTCATCCTAAAAGAAGAACCTTGTTCTATATTAAAATCATACAAGCTGGCTGCCATATTTAATCTCCTAAGTAAAGCTATTAAGCTACTAATATATACACAATATCATAAAAAAAGGGCTAGCAAACGCCAGCCCTTTTCTACTAGACAGTAGTTGTCAGACAATTAAAGAGAACCGAGCAATACTCTGCGGTTGTCGAGCACAGCAAAACCCTGTTCTGCCCAACCGTAGAAACCAGCTCTTTTTTGTCTGTGAAGTGAATCGTCTTCAAAGATCTGAACTTCTTGACGAATTGGCATCACAAAAGAGTCTCTCTTACGCAAATCAAGACCCACAACCATCTCAGTGTTATGGCCTGATGGCTGTGTACCAGAGAGTGAGCTAGTGTAGAAAGTCTGGTATTCCTGACCTTCTCCTAATTCGTCGATATCGTGAAGGTTGATACCGAACACTCTGTTAACGCTACCATCAGCAGCGGTATAGATCTCACGACGAGTAACCTCATCGACCTGATCAACGCCCCAGTTACGAATGTCTTCCATAGCTTCTGGAGAAACATAAAGGTCTGTTAGGGCACCTCTGTTATTTGAGGTTGAGTTACCACCACCATTACGACGCATAACAGTTTTCATCAAGCTTACTAAACGCTTGCTGAACTGACCATTAGCAGCATCATCATCAAAGACAACGATGTTACGGTCTACACCAGCTGCTAAAATGGTGTGCCAGCCATCGTCATTCATCTTCTTCGTGAACTGAGATTCGAGAACCTCCATTGCACGACCTACAACGTCCCAGCGAGCATCTCTGGCATACTTCAGAAGGTAATCGATGCTAGCACCAATGTCATAGGTTGGAACCATGACATAGTCGCCTTCGACATGACGTTCTGGAATATATCCATGATTAGGAATCGTGTAAGCAACAAAGTCAGACTCTGTGCCAGGTGCTAGAAAGTCCAATGGAAATTCTGGTACAGCACTATCGGCTAATCTGACTGGTTCGAAAATACCATCTAAGATATCCCCACTAAGGACACCTTGTCGCAATGGCAACTCTAAGGCTTTAGCGAACTGAGAACTAGCCTCTAATGACTGAGTCTTTTCTGCGGAACCAGAGCGCATCAAAAGATCAGTTAATTCTTGACTAGGCTCAAATTTTTCTGATTTTACTGACATTTTTATTCTCCCATTAATTAAATGTTGACTGAAACTTTAGCGTAACCATCGGAATCTTTTGCACTCAGGAACTGCCCAACTGCTACTGCACCACTCAACTGAGTAGCACTAATATTACCACCACTATGCAAGTAAGCTGTTTGACCAGCTGCTGGCGTGCCATCTAGGTTGCTAGTAACAACCTGGCCTTTTCGAAGGACTGCAACTTTGCCACCCTTCTGGATTTCGTCTTTGTGAAAGTTGATGTGCTGTCTTGTAAGATCAAGATCAACAACATCATTCAATAAGACACCGACTGGATAAGCACCACTAGGGTTACTTGTATATGCTACAACAGCATTAGCGTCGTCCATTGCAGCGCCAACACCGGTGGATGCAGTCGAAACTGATACCACACCGCCTCTTGTTGCAGTCGTACTCATGAAAAAAGAGACGTCACTTAATAATTCGATACGATCAGGTTTTAGAGCCATTTTTATTCTCCCTTATTTAGTTTTTTACCGAGTCTAGAGTAAACAAATTCAATTAAAGCTGCGCTAGTAGTATTCATTTCTGAATTATCTTCACCACCAACAGTAAGATCTAGAGCTTCAGTCTCTTCAACCTCTTCTAAAATCTCTTCTGCTGTATCAAAATCTTCAGCTTTGCTTTCTTCTTCTTTCTTCTTCTTCTTTTCTAAAGCTTCCTTTAGTGCTGGTGGCATCTTACCTGCCTCAGCTTCGTCATCCTTTTCTTCTTTATTCTTTGGAGTCTGTTTTGCCATCTTCTTCTTGTAGACAGCAATAACAGCATCAAAGGCATCATCATCAAGAGCATCATAAGCTGCTAAGGATTCTTCAATTTCGTTATCTTCAAAACCACACTCTGCTAAAGAAGCCATTCTCTTCTTCATCTGTTGGTCTTTCATTATAGCTGCATATTTCTTAGTCATCTCTGCTAAGGATTCCTTATCTTTCTTCATTTCGTTCTTAAGCTTCATCATTTCAGCTTCAGCTTCATCAAGCTTCTTCTTCATCATTTCAGCTTTAACTTCATCTTCTTTTTTCATTTCTGCCTCTGATTCTTGTTTAGTTTCAACTTCCTCCTGTGAGGCTTCAACCACTTGCTCTGTTTCTGTTACTTCAACTGCTTCTTCTGTAGCATTTTCAGTTGCAACAGCTTCTACAGCAGTTTCAGCTTCAGTTTCAGAAGCAACTACTAATTCTTCTTTTGTTTCGGTTTCTAACTCTTGTTTGCTCATTATACAAGCCTCCACAGTATTATGGGTTTCTACGTATTCTAGTGATACACCTTTATTTTCTAAATCTTCATTTTTTAAATCTTCTTTTTTTAAGTCATCAAATTTTTCTATCTTATCTTTTAAAATAACACTATTAACATTGGCAGGTTTATCAACATAACCCTTACCACTAAAAGTGATATTTCTTAATACTCTACCAATTTTATATTCATCCTTCTCCCCAGTACCACCATATGCCCTTAAATATTTAGTTAAATATGCGCTAGCATTATCTCTAGGTACTACTTTATAAGATCCATCAACCTTACTAATCAGGCCGTAATCGAAATTATTAAAATAACATTCCATACTGACATATTTGGTACCATCCTCAATAGAAGCTATGAGATCCCTAGTTCTTTCTTTTAGTTCTGGATCTGTATAAGCCTTATAGATTACAGAACCTGTTAAAATATGAAAATTTTCAGGAAGATTATCTACAGGAGTTTCTTTATCTATTAACATACCCTCATTTGTAATAGGGTAATTAGAAATAATATGTCCTACAATAGTATGCTCATCATGATTGAGATTTGTAGGTTTATGTTCGGGTGTCTCTTTAGCTTTCCAGATTTCATCGGGCTGGAAAACATCATCGTTTTTATTCCAGTTAGAAGTAACCAAAATAGATTGCACATAGTACATATCGGCATCCTGCACAGAAGCAAGTGCCTTCATTTGTGTAGAAACAGACTCTACATTTATCGGTTCAACAGCAGAAGCAAAAGACACGCTTTTGTCATTAGCAACTGCCGTTCCAATACCATCATCATATTCTTGTTGAAATACTTTCATTTTTTACCTCCAGAATCAACCATACACCATAGAATAAAAATAAGATTTTAATTGCTTATGGTCATCTGTGGTTAAATCTTTATTTACAGTAGATTTTACTTGTTTGATAAAATTGCCATATTGTGATACAGCATTAGATTTCTGAGAAACTGCAATCTTGTTCTTGACTAATTCTTCAGTTAAAATTTCAGAAGGACTGATAGAAAATAATACTGAAGTTTTAACCTTATCTGTTTCGTTATATTCTGCTTGAGATAAACTTCTCATATTCTTTTTATTGAAATATTCTAAAAATACAGGATTTACTATATCAGCAATCTTTTCCTGAAGCCCCAAACTATGCATAATTAAAGAAGCACCAGTTTGAGGAGCAAATTCTTTTTCTTTTCTTTTTTCAGAATCCTTTGAATTACGAGGTCTGCCTTCTCCCGGAGCACCCTTATTTCTTTGCTTCGGAGCAAATTTACTTTTTAATTCTAACAATGTCTCTTCTGTGTCTAATTTATCATTAAGAGGAAGACCAACTTGATTAGGAGTAGCTATACCTAATTGCAAAGCAACTCTCTTTAAATTATCGTTAGTAGATGTATATGGACCAAGTTTTTCAGTCATTCTGCTTGAACTTCTTGCCTTATCTTCTCGATTGATTCTAACATTTTCTAAGTCAGGATCAGCACCAAATCTCTTCTGTATAAATTCATTAGATATAATGTTTCTATCAGCCAATTGTATAATAAGTGCTTTTTCTGCTTCCTCGTTACTCAAGTCCATTCTATCGAATTCTACTTTTGCAGAGTATCTGAAACCCATGGCTTTTTGTATCATGTCTAGCTCTGCCTGCCAAAATTTTTGCAATACATCTCTACCATACTGTAGTCTCTGAGTAAGAGTTTTCAAGCTAATAAAATTGTTCGTAGTTCCTGCTGCTCCGTAAGTTCCGGTAAGCGTAGGGGGAATTCCCAAACCTGCATAAACATTGTTAAGATGTGGTGTATACTTAGCTTCACCTAAGAATTGATGAACATTTGTATTAGATTCTAGAAGTTCTATATCTGGACCCCATACAACATCCATCGTACCTCCACCAACGTTATTTTGTAAAATAGATGCTAATTTAGAAGCAGCAGCTTTCGTAGGAGCAATCTTGTGATCTAGATTACCTAATTTAAAGATTCTAATATTTGAAATAGCACCATCCAAAGCCGCCATATCTGCAAGTTTAAGTTTTTCTAAGACTGTAATATCATCCATAATAGAATAAATCATTGGGTATGCCCAAGTTTGCCAATCATCTTTTTTATAGTGATTAACAATAATCTTATTGGGATCAAGGTAGTAAGGCTTACGAGTCTTGGCTGCTTCAATAACTTCTGGTGGCAGTTTTGCTACCATAAATTTTTCAGCATCATTCTTGGGAGAATTAATAATCTTTCTAAGGTGTGCTGGCAACTTCAACCCATAAGCCTTTTTACCACCCACAAAAGAAGCTAACGGCCCTGCTGCAATTTCAATATACACAGGGTCGATAAACGTGTATTTCCAAGGGATTTCTTTTTTACCCAATGCTAAAGTCTCATTCCTAACATCAGTATCTGAAAAATCTGCTGCGTTGGCTTTATACATGTTTTGGATAGACTTATTAGAAAGTTTGGCTGTTTGTCTGGTTACGACAATATTGCCAGAACGATATAGATTATTTAAAAATCTTTCGCTTCTATCCTTTCCGTTTGCTTTTTTAAACCAATTTCTATAAAATCTTTCTATTCTTTTATTTGGATGAGAGATCGTAATGCCTTGACTAGAAAAGTCTCCCATAAGATCAATTACATTTTTAACTAAACCTACTCTTTGATATATATCATCTGCTCTACGGAGTATTGCTTTGATTTCCTCTGGAACAGATTCTTGAGGTCTAAAATAATCATAGTCAGATCTAGATAATCCAGGCTTACCAGAAATATTAGGTAATACATTGGAAAAATCTGTCCTGTTTGTCATCCTTCCAGCGCCTGCTTTGGCGTGTTGAATACCAGTATATTCCTCTAAAGAACCAGCAGCAGCATCTAAAGCTTCTTTCTTGCTCTCTTCGCTGTCTCCCCAGAAACAGAAAGCTTCGTCAGGTTTGTTTGTTTTGTCTTTCATATGTTTTTTCTAATAGAATTGCAATAGTATTGTTATATTTTAGATACACCTTATTTATTGATTCCCCGATAAATATCATCATTTGCACTATTGGTGAACCATTCTGGACCTTGGTACATTTCATCACTGTTAGGCTTTACAATATCTCTAGTTGATCCACCTATTACATTATACTTAATATCTTCTAGTTGTAAATCTAGTTTTCTAGCTATCATATTAGATATTAATAATGAACTATACCTATCCTTTCTTAACTTGCCCTTTTTGCCATGAGCACCTTTAGTATCAGGAGTATCCCACTTATCTCTAGCATAAGCTCCTGTGCTAGTCTGACTCATGACTATAGTAGTCAACTCATTTTTTAATTCTTCAATCTCTACAATACATTCACTTAAACTGTCATATAAAGGATTCAGATCTGCTTCTAGAATATTCTTACCCTCATTTTCTAAAGCAAGCCCTATACTGAGAGAATCGAATCTAGGAAAAATTAATTTCTTATCTTCTAAATCTTTCCTTAAACCATGATTAGACTGCGAAACCCAATCGGCTTTGGCAAATTGCACCAATTCTAAGATATGTAAACCTACCTGATTATCTGTTGGTTTACTTTTATCGTAGTCAATCACTGGCCATATCAGTTCCTCTCCATCTTGTAAATTTTTTGGATCATGTAATGCTTCCTCAATAGCTACTCCTCCTCCTTGGGCATCAACACCAATAGTTTTTACATTGTAACTTTTCATCAAGTTTCTAATTTTTCTTGCACAGAAACTATAAAAGTCATGATCTTCTACCAATCCTGTTTTTTGTCTATCTCTAAAATTCCCTCTGTTTGTTGTCCAACAATATACTAACCTACGATGGTCTTTATTAAGCTCTATCACGGTAATGCTAAAATTATCTTTTTCACTAGCCGGATCGACCCCAATAATGTATTGCTTATTAGGATCTCCCTTAATGCTAGGGTCAAAAGATATGACTCCGTCTATTCCTTGAATTGGTTTTTTATCTGAACAGGTACAAGATTCAATTAGACTTCTTTTAAAGAAACCCTCGCTGTCACTTGTGAAACATGCAGCGTATTCCATTTGATAGATACCACTGTGTATAGTAGCCTTCGCTCGGGCAACTTGTTTATCGTCCATGAATCCTTTGGGTATAAGTTCATAAGGAATTCTGATAACACTGTAATCTCTCCAATTGAAATTTTCTGGAACTGGCCCACCAAATATATCTTCCAGAATGTGTAAATCTCCCTCACTCTCAATTATTTTTTTATATCTACGCCAATACTGTGCAAAATGCTTAAAGCTATAATCAGCAGTTCCACTAATAATAGCCTGATTGCTTTTCTTTACCATCAAATTATCCATTTCAGGAGTCCAAATACCAACTTCCTTCATAGCTTTCTTCTTAGCTTCTGCTTTAACGTTTTGAATAGGACTAGCACTAACTGCAGCAAAACCAGAAACAACAGTCTCATAGATATCTGGACTAATAGATGCAAATTCGTCAGCTATAATAATATGAGCACGTAAACCTCTAATCTTATCTCCTGTTCCTAATGGAATAGCAACCGCCCAGCTGTCTCCTAGTCTGAGAGTACAACGATCAACATCTCTTCTTGGTCCATCACTAGCAGCCCCAAAAATACTTCTTAATATATCACTATTACGCCACAGAGTTTCCATATACTCAAATATAATTTTACTCTGCCTAAATGCACTACCTACAATAACAATCTTGCTACCAGGAACAAACATGCATTTTAACATAGCATACATGGCCAGTATAAAAGACTTACCAAAACCACGACTAGCTATAAACATAGGAAATGGTCTCTGCCAAAATTCTTGTAAGATAGCAATCTGTATAGGATGAAGTTCTATTCCAAATAGTGACCTAACAGTAAATCCGAAATATTTAGGATCTGTCATGATTTTTAATAAGTGAGCGTCAGGATGTTCAATATCATATTTACTTCGACCGATCATACAATTATGGTCGATAGATATATTGCTAGTATCCCCTAGACCTAGCCACGCTTCTTCAAATTTTTTAGGTTCTATTGTGTTTTTCATTTACTCGCTTCATGATACTAATGGCAATAGCTTGTGCATTTTCTCTATTACCACAAAAATGTGTGTGTATACCATATATTGTGTTTATTTCGGTTATATATTTTAGCAGGAATAAGGGAGATATACGAAGGTTTTTCCATAAACGTTGAGGGATTCCACTATTATGTGGGAAATTTAATATATCGTATAGGTCAAATTCAAATAGTATATGGGGATGGGGAAATCCTGCCATACGGTCTAAGACGTCTTTAAATCTCTTTTCGGTAATATTATTACTAACTTCATTTACGCTACTTTTTCGTTCTATACATACCAAGTGTTCTAGTCCTTCTATACTATAATCTCCAGTATCTAATTTAGCTTTGGTTATATTAAAACTATCATTAAAGTCCCAAGGTTTTTGTTCCCTGGTATCTACTACTATATTAAAATATTTATTTTTCATTGTTCTTGTTGGCTACTATCTTAAAAAATAAAGGAGCATAGCCATCTTCATTTCCGTGGATAAATTTATGGTGTCTACTGCAGAGGGTGATTCCATTATTAAGATTAAATCTTAAGGTAGGATAATCACTCCATCTTTTTATATGGTGTGCATTTAATCGTCTTCTTATATTACATTTGGGCCATTGACAACAATATTTGTCTCTCTTATATACTTCGTTTCTCCATTTTTTATAATTCTCATCAACTTGTCGATTCATCTTGTTCTACGCTTTCAGGAGTAAGAAAAGGACTGTCTGCTGTTTTATCTTGGTATACATGAATAGTCTCTAATTCTTTTAAATGTTTATTTACGCTCATAGTCATGATTTCCATTTGTCTTCCTTCTGTCTCCCTAATCTTCTCATCTTCTAGCATCCGTAGTAATCCTGTCCAACTACTCTTACCATCTTCGATTCTTTTGATTCTCTGTTCTCTAGTGGCTTTAAGATCTTTACTTATTTTTTGTTGTTCAGACAAGAGTTTGGTATATTCATTTGTATAGCTGGTTATACTATTACGGGCAAATGATAGTTGGGTTTCTAAATTAGTAAGATAAGCATTATCACGGGTTTCTTCAGATTTTAAATATTGATCGTCTACCATTTTTTGAATACGTTCGGTATCTGTAATATGTCTCTTACGTTCTTTCATACTACGATTGATAAGAATGTCGATGGTGATAAATTGTTTGATTTGTAATTCTTCAGCAGGAAGTACGTCTTCTCTAAATTGTTTTATAAGACCTACCCATGTATTTTCAAAATATTCTAACTCTCCACTGTCCTTATCGAATTGACGTTCTATTTCAGTCCAGAAAGTTTTTTTATGTAATTTATGTTTGAGATAGTCACTGTCATCATCAGGGTCATCAGGAATCATTAAATGATTATCATTAATATATCGTTTTACGGGAGCAGGGTTACGATTTAAAAATTCTGCTATCTCTTCTATAGTACTAGTATTAAAATTGTCTTTGATATACTGTTGTTCTTCCAGACTAAGCTGGCCTCTTTTTCTACTCATGATTTAAAATCTCTTGTATGTTTTGCAGAAGAAGATGTTTATATTTTTTCGGGATTTTTTGTCCATATAAAAACATAAGATAATATTTACGTAAGGATACTTTAATCTCGGGGTCTATTTGTTTGAGGATTTCTTTATTAGATATACCTTCTAGGAGATCTTTTTGTTTGCTCTGTATGGATTCTGCTTTTTCAGTGTGGGATATTTGCATCAAATTTTTCTTATTGTTATTTTTAATGTACCAATTATTATAAAGAGAACAATTTACTTTGCAACTATATAATAAACACTGACTACGACTCTGACTATAGTCTTTGTCGTAATGTTCGCAAGTGTTACAAGGTTTATCTGGCCTTTGGTATTTGTCTCTTTTAAAATTAAAAAGACGATTACGAATGTGGGTCCATAAGAAATTCTCTAGTGGTTTGCTGGGGTCATAGTTTTCTAATCCTTGCAAGGCAAAAATGTATGCCTGTTGTTTCATGTCCTCTATGTCGTGGTATCCGAATCTGAATTTATATAAAAGTTTATAGCAGATCTTGTCTATTGTCTCAAGAAAGTGTTTCTCTGTCACTTTGTTGAGGATCATCTTTTCCTTGGTCTTCTGTTTCTGTTTCATTTAATAATAGCTCCGCGATGCTCATGCCATCTGGCAGAGACAACTCTTCCTGTGTTGGTTGATTCTGTGGGTTTCCTGTTACTGACAGGGACGAAGATGCAAAAATATGCTTCATAATTATACCGTACCTAATAGTATTGTAATAGTATTATTTCTATAATAGAAACTATACACCAATAGTCAAGGAAGAATCATAATGTTAATCCTTATAGTTTAGGTATTACATATTGATTTTATGGTGGCAATTTTGTCTATACCCCCCGCGACGGTTGCCCCCTACTCCGTGGGGGTCTGGCAAAACAGAAAAACCCCTCCCGGGGGTGGTGCTAGTATGTACAGTGTATCTGGTAAAATTTTATGATCGTTTGGCATGGTATTATATTGCAAAAAAATAAATTTTGTTCTCGTTTGGCATGAAACTATATTTGAAAATTCCAAAGATTATCCTTGCAATCTTAAAGTATCTACTGTAAAATGACGATATAACAAATAGAACACTTAACACTAAGGAAAAAAATTATGAGTAACAATAATCAAAACTTTGAAATCCATTACACTTCTGATTGCTGTGGAGCATATGTTCACTCCGACGCTGACCTTTGCCCAACATGTTTTGAGCATTGCGAAGTCATTGAAGATAGAATTGACTACGAATCTTCGGAAGCTGTTCACTTTGAATCATCATTAGATTTTTATGGTGCGGGATAAACTACCGCTTGCAATTTGTCGATAATTATTTTAGACTCTAAACATCACACCAACACAGGAACCCTAAAATGTTTACAACTCTCGACCTTCAGATCGCAAAAAACAAGTTAGCACAGTCCCGCAACGGTTGCCAATACAGTCTACAAAATAACGAACTGAGCTACGAACTTTATACCATGTCGTCACATGATCAGGGTGTCGCATGTGAATTGATGGTAATTGACCACATGAAAAAATTCGGTGTCGATGGTGAGATCGAGCATACTGGCGGCCATACAAGTCACGACATATCGCTGTACGTTAGCGGATGCCACAAAAAAGCCGAAGTCAAGTCAGCAGTATTCGGAATAACAAACAAGCAGTTTTATTTTCGCGGCATCAAAAAAGATCGTTTCGACATTCTGTTTCTATGCTTCATTCATCCAGAGCGTGGCGTTATAGTCAAAACAGTTTCACACCGCGACATTATGGAAGCTTGCAAGAACAAAAAATACAAGGTCGATAAGACTGGACGTGAACACGGTTATGACATATACTTCAATGAGTCAATGACACGGAAGGACATGCTAGCAGTAGAATGGAATCCAGAACAAACAAGAATGGAGGTGACAGTATGAGTCACAATAATTGTATTATGCCAGAAGTCAGAAAAAATGTTTGGGTAGTAATAGATGCTCAGACCGGAGATAAACTAGGAGAGGTCGGAGCCGTAACAGAATCAGAGGCTCGACAATTAGTGTCACACCATGTCTTGATTCCCTTCAGACTTTCACACATCGAGGAGTAAATAATGAAAACTAAAGTAAACCCACTGAAATTAAACGGAACACGATTCAACACACAAGCACACAAGGAGCAAGGTCGATATGTTAAGCACTACTATTTTAGTAACGGACTTGGGGCAAGTATCGCTCTGCATGATGGGACTTATGGTGGTCAGCATGGTTATTTTGAACTGGCGATTCTAAAGTATCAACACGGCACAGATCCCTACACTACAAACGAGATCATCTATGATACTCAAATCAATCACGATTTAGGCTGTGTAGATGTTATCGGATGGCTTGACTTTCATGAGGTAGCGAGTAAACTACAAGAGATAAGAAACTACAACACAGGAGATTACAATTACAATGTCAAGTAACACAGAGCAACTAATGAGGCAGTATCCTATCCTATCCGCTGCATGGGATGAATGCACACAAATATGGAAAGGTATTGAGCAGAATGGAACGGTTCATAAATTCAATCGCAGAGTTTTACTATCTAATAGTATGGAAAGTAAATCAGGCCGTAAGGTGGATGATAGGTTTATTGGTGGGAAAGATAAGATGATAAGACCAGTAGGTCAACCAGGATCAACTGCACGCATCGAAGCGTTATGTAATCACTACGCAAACACCGTAGAGGAATCGCCATTTTTAGAATGAATGGCACGCGGTTTGCTATTTATAAACCTGTTTATTTAATTTGTACCGGCTAATCTAGCCGGTTAGGTTATTATGGTAAAGCCAGCGAGAAAAAGATAGATTTCATTAAAGGAACTAACTGGACAAGCCGATATTATATATATAGGAAACAATACCACACGGAGAAAAATGATGTTGACAATCTACACTATATTTGGGATCATGGTAGGGTTCGAAGGGTATGATAATGGTAAGGTATATTTTGGAGTGTATACCCCCAATTGTGAGTATGGATACGTTATGACTGCTGAGGAAATTTACTTGGACACAATCTTGAAAAAAGAGTAAAGATTTTTCTTGACAATGCCGATAATACCTGTATACTTGGAATATAACACTTAACCACTTGGAGAATTGATTATGGCACCCGCTGACAATATTTACGACTCACGAACAGATGTTGTAGATGGACTTGATATAGTTGACATGATGGAAGATGATCAGTACGAATCTGTACTGTATGATGATGTTGACGACGGACAGCCTACCATGTATGATGAAATGCAAGATTACTATGGTGGTGATGATTGGGATCACGGACAATACGACATGCCAGAAGATTGGAGCATATGATGGATTACTACTTTGATGAATTTGAAACGTATGAAATACAGGCTTGGCTGAAAGCCGGTCAAGAAGCAATACCTGGAGCCAAGCTGAGAGGAGATACTGACGATGTAGAAGTATGGGAAAATATTATTAGAGCAAGTGCTAAGGAATTACAACAACGTTGGAGGAATGAACAATGAACGAATTGATGCAAGATAGCTTGTACGATACTCTTGACAAACTATCGACTCGTTTGGTACAACTGTATTATGTTAATAGTTGGGAATTGGATGATCAGGACGGAATGAGAGTAGCAGGAAATATACTTTACGTGAGGAACTTAAGAAATGAATAATGCGATGGATCCAAACTTTCGATACTACGATTGTAATAATATTATTGATGAAATTACTGGAGAGGAGCAAGATAATTTGTCGATAATGGTAGCAGTGCCTAGAATTGATCTTAGCACAGCGGAGAACAGGCAAGAAAACATAGCAGCGATTTCAGGTATTGTAGAGGAGCAATATCGTCGAGGCGTTCAGAGTTTTTCTTATGAGGAGTACACAGCAGAATGAATGTTATAGAATTAGATTTTCTGTCGATTGTAATAGGATATACAGTTGGCATAATTATGATGTGGTCAGTTACACAAACAGTATTTCACACGGAGGTGAATGATGACGAGGGAACAGAGGGAAGCGATGCGAATTTTCGGAATAGCGTTTATCACTGGAACTATCCTTACAATTTGCCTACATCTGATGGAAGGGCAAATTAAACCTACAGAGTTTGGTCTTTAGACCTTCCCCCCGAAAGGGGGGTTTAAAACTTGACTTCATACCCCCATTATGGGTGGGTTTCATATTTTTTTCTTTTTTTTCTATTGACAGCTAAAGTTTATCTGGTAGAATGACGATATAACAAGTAGGAGACAATACTTATGACACACGCAGAAGCAACAAAATTGGTTTTAGGAAAGAATAACAGAATGCAACGCAAGGTAGCCAACAATACCACGGCAAGAATCAAGCCAGATGGTAGCGTGGCTTTCATGCTGTACAGTACAGACGTTGTGACTATTCATGATGATGATAGCGTAACACTGAGACATGGTGGGCACAAATCGCCTACAACAAAAGAAAGAATCAATCGTTTCAGTCCTTTTTATGTACGCCAAGAAAATTGGGAATGGTATGTAAATGGTATTGCAGCTTTTGAGGATGGAATGACAATTAAGGCTTGACACGGTGTTGAGCATATGGTAGAATGTTTTTAGGTTTGGTTTTTACTTCGGAGAATAGAAATTATGAGCGATATGATTTTAATCGGTTGTGCAGTAGCAGTGTCTGTTTGTTTTATCCTAGCATATCTTGCAACATTTTCGAGTGCTGCTAGTTTGTGTGAAGCTAAGATGGGCCAAGTTTACGATTTCGAGTACCTTCAACCATTGAATGGAGAACGTAAACGCTGGAAGGCACGGGTCGTCGAACCAGTAGTGCATCTCACAGATAATAGGTTGGAGCAGATGAACCGAGCTTCAAACTACAGACGGGATGATAAGGATTTCGAGCGAACCAATCACTTGGTTACGTGCGAAACTCAGGACGGTGAATATCGACAGTTCTACTGCGAACGTGCAGTGAATTGCCGAAAGCCACTGTTTGGCATTCTCTAGGACTCTCTCCGTGGTGGTGTGTGTCGCAAACCTCGTCGCTCAGAAATGGGCGGCGGGGTTTTCTTTTTAGCATAAAAAACTCCAGTTTTTATCCCTCTAATGTACTACGTAACCCTCTGGGTTTGGGTGATATTGGTGAAGCCAGCAAAACCTGTACCAAATAATATTTTTATTTTTTCTATAGTTTTTACTTGACAGGGGACGATAATATAGTATACTTGAGAGACAAGCAACGAGACAACGGAGAACACCACAATGAAATTTTCAGCAGCTAATACTAAGCTCAAAAAACTCTACAAACTTGCTACCACTACGCTCAAGCGGTGGTTAGGCCAGAAGATAGGACGGTCTACTGCCAAGGTTTATTCTTTCGATATATTATCTGGAGTAGACTGTCCTTTCGCATTCAACTGCAAGTCTCAGGCCGAAGAGCAGGCAGACGGTAGTCGCAGAATCAAAGACGGCCCAGATACAAAATTCCGTTGCTTCTCTGCTAGTCAAGAAGTCTTATTCACCAACACTTACAAAAGTCGCAAGCGTAACCATGACGCTATTCATGCACTAGAAACGTCTGACGCTATGGCAGACGGATTGTGTGCAGTGTTGCCCAAAGATGCCCGTATCATTCGTATTCATGTGTCCGGCGATATGTTCAGTCACAAATATTTCATGGCATGGATCAAAGTCGCACAGCGTAATCCTACCGTATTATTCTATGCTTACACTAAGTCTCTCACGTATTGGGTTCGTAGTCGTGACCTTGTGCCTGCTAATCTAGTATTGACTGCATCATACGGTGGTCGTGACGATCATCTTATTGCAGAACACGGTCTACGATCTGCTAAGGTAGTTTTCAGTCAACAAGAAGCTGACGATCTAGGTCTAGAAGTAGATAATGACGATAGTCACGCCTGTGATCCAACCAGAGCCAACCAAGATTTTGCTCTACTAATTCACGGTGTTCAGCCAAAGGGTAGTAAAGCAGCGGAAGCACTAAAAATTCTTAAGAAGGAGGCAGCGGTATGAAACTATATATTGCATCGGGTGAATTTCGACAAGCGTTGGACGTTGGCAAATCAAATAGAAAACAGGCAGTGATTGAAATGTTTATAAATGATTTAACAGGAAGTGAATTGATAGATAACTATGTATATGTTGACGAACGTGGTTGTAAGGATTATATAAGTGCAGATAATGAAACAACGGTATTCGAAACGGAAGATATATTAGAAGAATGCTATCATATTCTTAAAGGATCTGAAGATGAGGATTTTGAGGAGTGAAAAGAACTCCAATTTTTTTTGTTTATTATTAAAGAATACTATTGACAATGACGATAATTATAGTATACTTACAATACATGGCACGGAAGAGTTACCCAAGTATTCAAGCCCAAGATTGTGATACGATAAGGCTTTATC